>ENA-UEQH01000548-UEQH01000548.1-human-gut-metagenome-genome-assembly--contig:-NODE-548-length-20401-cov-67.954143_pt1 | contig 20401 bp, 8 predicted proteins | sample MGYA00242945_ERZ507943 | MGnify/ENA primary metagenome ERZ507943 (study PRJEB26167, sample SAMN06115418) | human gut metagenome | host: Homo sapiens | place: China:Hubei | collected 2015-03-06 | study... | reverse complement strand
TCTTTTTTTCTCTTGACGGAGGGCTTCCGCCCTCTTCCTTCGTCTTGTCTCTTTATCGCATCATTTCAATGTTCTCTGCGCCGTTTCCTTTTTGGAAAGCGGTTACAAAGGTACTGCCTTTATTTTTAACCGCCAAATTTTTCGCGAACTTTTTTTTCAAGTTTCTTTTCCAAAACCCCGCGTCCGCGCCGGTCCGACGCCCTCCGGCATCACGCCAAAGCTTCACGACCACCGGTCTGTTTCGCTTTTGCGGTTGCAAAGGTACTGCCTTTTCCCTTTCCCGCCAAACTTTTCCGCATCTTTTTTTGCCCCTTTTTTCAACTTTTTTCACAACACATTGATTCTCCGCCACTTATTCCGGAAACTTTTTTCACCCCGTTTTCCTTCTTTTGCGACAGAAACAAGCCCCAATTATTTACACACATTATTATATATTTAAGAGCAGACATATTTTTATAAACATTCATGGCAAAATATTCTTATAATACGTCAGATTTCCGTAAATTTGTACAAGAATAGAAAAACGAGAACGAATGAACGAGGCTAAACTTAGTCAACTCTACTTGCGCGACACTGCTTTTCAAGATTTGATGCAGCGCCGCATCTACAACGTGCTTCTCATCGCCTCGCCCTATGACGCCTTCATGATGGAGGAAGACGGACGCATCGAAGAGCAGCTGTATTTTGAGTACACATCGCTCAATCTGAGTTCTCCCCCTCGCGTGGCACAGGCAAGCAGCTACGAGGACGCCCACGATCTTTTAAGAAGCAAGTCGTTCGATTTAATCATCGCGATGCCTGGCAACGACATAGGACTCACATTCCGCGAAGCCAAAAACATCAAGTCAAGCTATCCCGACATTCCGTTTATCGTATTGACTCCATTCTCACGCGAAGTGTCGCGGCGTCTTGCCAACGAAGACTTCTCCGGCGTCGACTATGTGTTCAGCTGGCTCGGCAACGTCGACCTGCTTCTTGCTATCATCAAATTGATGGAAGACAAGATGAACAGCGACAACGACATTCTTGAAGTTGGCATACAAACCATACTGCTTGTGGAAGACTCCGTGCGCTTCTACTCATCAGTGTTGCCCCACCTGTACAAGTTTCTGCTGAAGCAATCGCTAATTTTCTCAACCGAAGCGCTCAATGAGCACGAGCAGATGCTCCGTATGCGCGGACGTCCAAAAGTCATTTTGGCACGCACATACGAGGAGGCGATGACTTTGTACAACAAGTACAAGAACGAGATTCTCGGCGTAATCACCGACGTGTCGTTCAGCAGAGACGGAGAGAAGGACAAGCACGCCGGCATCCGCCTTGCCAAAGAGATTAAGGAAATCGACCCCTATGTTCCCATCATTATGGAATCGTCAGAGACAGAGAATGCAGTCTACGCCAAAGAAATGGGCATCTCGTTTCTCGACAAGAATTCCAAGAAGTTTCCTGTCGACCTTGGGCGCATCATCACTGACAATTTCGGATTCGGTGATTTCGTGATACGCAACCCCGAGACCGGAGAGGAAGTGATGCGCATAACCGACCTGAAAGAGTTTCAGGACAACCTATTCAAGATTCCAGACGAGTCGCTGCTGTACCACGCCTCACGCAACGACATCTCGCGGTGGCTGTATTCGCGCGCGATGTTTCCCATCGCCGAAATCATTCAAGCCCATCGTTTCCGCGAAATCAGCGAGGCGGCAGAGGTAAAGAAATTCTTCTTCAACCTGATTGTGAAATACCGCAGGATGAAGAACAAAGGAGTCGTTGCCATTTTCAAGAAAAACCGCTTCGACTACTACTCCAATTTCGCCCGCATCGGACAAGGCTCACTTGGCGGCAAGGGACGCGGCCTGGCTTTCATCGACTCTATCATAAAGAAATATCCGATATGCGACAATTTTGACGGCGTCACAGTGTCAATTCCGCGAACGGTGGTGCTCTGCACCGACATTTTCGACCAATTCATGGAAGAAAACAACCTATATCCCATCGCCCTGTCTGACGCCCCCGACGAGGAGATTCTGCGCTGTTTCATAAACGCAAAACTGCCGTCGCAGCTTAAAGACGACTTTCTTGCCTTGTTTGAGGTTATCGACAAGCCGTTGGCGATACGCAGTTCAAGCCTTCTCGAAGACTCGCATTATCAGCCCTTTGCCGGCATATACTCCACATATATGGTGCCGCGTCTCGACAACAAAGAGGAGATGCTGCATCTGCTCGGCGACGCCATAAAAAGCGTCTATGCGTCAGTGTTCTATGCCGACAGCAAAGCATACATGACCGCCACAAGCAATCTTATCGACCAAGAAAAGATGGCTATAATCATACAAGAGGTGGCTGGCGCGGAGCACGACGGATACTACTACCCATCGTTTGCAGGAGTGGGCCGCTCGCTCAACTATTACCCCATCAACGACGAGATGCCCGAGGACGGAGTGGCAGAAATTGCCGTAGGACTCGGTAAATACATCGTTGACGGAGGTCTGGCACTGCGTTTTTCGCCAAGACATCCCGACAAAGTGCTGCAAACAAGCACTCTCGACCTTGCCCTGCGCGACACACAGACCCAACTCTACGCCCTTGACCTTAAAGACGTTGAAGGCGGATTCAAGGTCGACGACGGGTTCAACATAAAGAAAATACGTGTGCAGGACGCGGCAAAAAATGGCTCATTGCGCTATATGGTGTCGACTTTCGACCCCTACGACCAAGTGATTCGCGACAGCGAATACGGCAACGGACGCCGCGTGGTTACATTCGCCAACGTGCTGCAACACAAAGCATTCCCGCTTGCTGAGATTGTAGACTTCATGCTTTCCGAAGGAGAAAAAGAGATGCGTCGTCCGGTGGAAATCGAATTTGCCGGATGCATCGACAAGCACGGAGAGACAAAAGGCAACGTATATTGGTTGCAGATACGTCCAATTGTCGACCGCAAAGAAATGCTCGATGAGAAAATCATGCATACATCCGACAGCCAATTGATCATGAAGACATCCAGCGCTCTCGGACACGGCATGATGGACGGTGTCACCGACGTGGTGTATGTCAAGACGCAGAACTTCTCCTCGTTCAACAACCCTATGGTGGCACGCGAGATAGAGAAGCTCAACAAGTCATACGTAGAAGCCGACAAGGGATATATTCTGATAGGTCCCGGACGATGGGGCTCAAGCGACCCCGCACTTGGCATCCCCGTGAAATGGGCGCACATCTCAGCCGCACGCGTGATTGCAGAAACGGCGCTGCCGGGATACCGCATAGAGCCAAGCCAGGGCACGCATTTCTTTCAGAATCTCACATCGTTCGGCGTCGGGTATTTCACCATAAACGACAAGAACGGCGACATCTGCGACATTGAATATCTCGACAGCATGCCTGCCGTCTACGAGTCCGACCATTTGCGTTCCGTGCGTTTCAGCCGACCGCTGCAAATCGGAATAAACGGCAAGACGGGATTAGGAATCATTGTAAAACCAACAACAGAAGATAACTGAATATATGTCAATCATAAACAACCTAAAAGCAATGTTGGGTTTTCCCGACAAAGAAGATATGGGCAACGAGAACTCATCGCAGACAAACTCGCCGTCTTACATCAACCCGTTCAAAAAAGAAAACGAAAAGCCATTGCCACCGCCTGTTCCGGAAGTGGCTAAAATCTCACAGAAGGATGTTGAAGACGCCATAAGCGATGAAGTGGTCGACAAGGTAACCTCTGTGCTCAACACGTCATTGCCGGAATACGTGCGCGAATGCATCGACAAAGACGCGCAAGCCAACTACGTTAGAAGCCTCATCGGATCAACGCTCACCGACTTCCTGCAGCAAATCAAGCAGGAGGCCGAGGAAGCCGCTCGCCAGCAATGGCAAAAAGACCGTATGGACCTTGCCAACAAATCGTCGGAGGCTTCAAAGCAGATGAACGAATACAAGACGAAAAACGAAGAGCTGCGAAACCGCATTCTAAGCCTTGACAGGCAGAAAACCACGCTCAACGACCGCATATCGACATTGGAAAACCGCGCTGCCTCAGCGGAGGCTGAACGCGAGCAGTATCAGCTGGAATGCAAAAGTCTGATGAACAAAATCAAAGTGGCGGCTGTCAACGATGAGGCGCTGCAGGCATTGCGACAGGACAACGATGACTTGCGCGCGGCAAACGAGAATCTGCAAAACGAAATTGCCGAAATCAAAGCCGACGCCGAACGCAAGGCCACCGACTCGGCGGCTCAAATCCTTGCCGCCAAAGCAGACGTGGCGAAGAAGGAGGCGCGCATTGCCGAATTGTCATCACAACCCGACGACGCAAACGAGAAGGAGGCGGAAATCGAGCGTCTAAACGCCGAACTCGAGACCATAAAAAGCAACGCCAAAACCGAAGCAGAAGCGCTGACGGCACGCATTACGGCTCTCTCGCAGGCCACCTTAGAGCTGGAAGAGACAAAACGCAAACTCGCCGAAGCCGAAGATGAAAAGTTAGCGCTGAAAAATGCCCCAGCGACAAGCAGCGAGGAACTGGAAAAGCTCCAAAACGAACTTGCCGTGCGCAACAATGAGTTGGCAAGCATGCGGTCCACAATCCAAAGCCAGAACGACGAGCTCTATGCCTTGCACGAGAAACTTAACGAGACCAGCGACACCGCAAAGATGGCTGAAATCGAAGTCACTCGCGCCAAGCTCGAAGACACCGTGGAGAAACTCAACAATGAGCTGTCGCAAAAACAATTGCAAATCGACGACCTCAACAGCACGAAAGACGAGATTTCTTCTGTCTACGAGCAGTTGAAAAAGGAATTGGAACGCAACAAAAAGCACTATGCCGACAAGGAGCAGGAGTTCCGCCAACAGATTGTGGCGCTGAAAGACGAGCTGGAATCAGCAAAAAACGAGATTTCAATCCAAAAGGCAGAAAAGAAAGCCAAGAAAAAGGCTCAACACCATGCGGCTCCGCTGTCGGGAATATCTGCCATCGACTACACAACCGAATATTCCGACTGGCTGATGCCCACACCGCCGACAAACGCAATTCCAATCGTTGCCGAAGAGCCTGAAGAACCCGAAATAGAGAATCATAAAGAACCGGAAAAGAGTCACACGAACCCCAACATTCCAGAGCAAATGGAACTGTTTTCATAACTATGGACTATACTACCTTATCACCGGAACTTGAAGAGCGCGTGCAGCGCGCTGTCGACAATTTTATGCAAGGCTATGGCTGCTGCCAATCAGTGGTGGCGGCTTTCGCCGACATCTACGGGCTCAGCGACGACCTCGCAAAACGCATTGCCGCAGGTTTCGGCGGCGGCGTTGGGAGGCTTCGCATGATGTGCGGCGCCGTGTCGGGCATCGTGTCGCTTGCGGGACTCGACTGCGGTCAGACCGACGGTGCCGACCGCGAAGGCAAATCGGCTTGCTACAAGGTCGTGCAGCAGCTTCTTGAGAAATCGCGCGAGCAAAACGGCTCGCTCATCTGCGCCGAAATTCTCGGACTGAAAGGCCACGACAAAGCAGTGTCGACCTACGAGGCATCGCCTCGCACAGCCGAATACTACAGGTCGCGTCCTTGCGCTGCCAAGGTGGAGAGCGCAGCCCGCATCTTCGCCGAATATCTCCAAGCCAAAACTTCGTTAACATAAAATAACAGTATCAACAACAAAAAAATATTTAAATTCCCCCCCCCCCCATATTTGTATTCTTTGTAAATTTGCATTCGCTATTAAAAGCAGGTTATATTTTAATCAACACATTAACAATTAATATAGGTACGTCACAGCACCATACTTCCCAACTTTAATCAGTGTTTGTGGCATAAAAAGGTTTAAAAGAACAGGTAAAAAAGAGTGAGATATACCAAACTGATAATTACACTAATTATTGGTTTCGCAATGGATATGGCTGCTGAAGGAATAACCGCCGACAGCATCTTTATCCAAAATTCGCGTCCAATAAAATTTGTTGTAAACAGAATCAGCATCAGCGACCAAGATAGAGAATGGATTACCGATGTGCTTATCCCAGAGCTTCAAAGGCTGGGAGATAGGGGTATTGTTTTCGGACGTGCCACCGCTTCTCCAGAAGGTCCATACGACAACAACCGTCGTCTGGCAAACCAACGTCGCGCATCGGTCGACGCTCTGCTCCGAAGCTACGGCATCGGCACCGACCACATCCAATACGACGTTGTGGCTGAGGACTACGACCTGCTCTACACCATGATGATGCTGAAACACGACGCCAAATTCCATGACGTCGACTCCTTAATCACTCTCTACGCCAACGACACCCAACGTCTTAAGGCGGCTATGAAGCGGCACGACGGCGGCAAGCTATGGCGCTACCTGCTGAAAGAATATTTCCCGAAACTGCGCGCAGTGAGAATAATTGTCGTTGACAAAAGGCTTGCCAACATCGACAGCAACGACCTGGCTCCACGACCTATAGCAGCAACCATTCCGGCAACTGTCGCCGACTGCCATCTGCGCATCCAAAATGCCGACATCACACCGGCATACATCATCCCAGCGACAACACCCGCCTCGGCTTTGCCGCGTCGCGAGGTGCTGAGCGTGAAGACAAACGTGCTGTTTGACTTTGCCTATATGCCGGGCTACGACCGCTTCTGCCCTATTCCAAACGTTGCGTTGGAATATTATCCGCTTCATGGTCATTTCACCTACGGGGCAAGTTTCGACTGCCCGTGGTGGCAGCACTATGATGAGCATAAATATTTTCAGGTCAGAAACTATCAGTTGCACACCCGCTACTATCTGCGCAGCGGCGACATCCGCAAACGCAAACCGGGAGAAGGCGCGGCTTTCAGAGGTTTATACCTCAGTTTATACGCGCACGCGTACCTATACAACATCTGCTTCGATGAGAAACGCGGATGGGAAGGCGAAGGCTGGGGCGCTGGTTTGGGTATAGGCTATGTCGTTCCGTTAGGTCGCTCCGGACATTGGAAGCTGGAGTTCGGACTGCAGGCGGGATACCTCAGCACCAACTACGACCCCTATCAGTGGAAATGCCCCGTAGACCCCGACACCGACAAAGAGCAATATTACTACAAGTGGTACGGCGATGCCAAGGATTTCCAAAAGAGGCAGCACCGCTTCTCGTGGCTTGGCCCTACCAGAGTGGAGATAACGCTCAGCTACGACCTGCTCTACAGACGCAACAACAAAAAAGGCGTAAGTTTCAGAAACCGAGAAACGACAATCAACTATTAGACAAAACATAGCAACAATGCGCAATATAACAAAACTCATATCACGAATCATCCTTGATGCAAGCCGCAAAGCCTGCAACAAGGCTGTCGTCATGTGTTTTGCATTGTTATGCCTTGTCGCAACGGGATGCGTGCGCGAGCCTAAGCTCCATCTCCACCAGGGCGGCGCCGACATCGACATGGAAATCCCGACAGTCGACCTCGACCTGAAAGTGATATGGAACTACATTTTCAAGTACGACACCGAATACGACTGGCAAGCGGAGTGGATCTACGGATGGGACAACACCGACGAGGAAATGTTCGGCACTATCGGCTACACAGAGCCTGACGCCTTCGAGGTGCGCCGCTACTTCACCGGCAACGTCCAGTTCGGTGCCCACAATGCCCCTTACAGGCACTCGATTGTAGGCAACCACGTCCAAGCCAAATACGATTTCGGTTTTTGGGACATTCTTGCCTGGAACAACATCAACACTCCCGACGGGGTACAGAGTGTGCGCATTGATGAGAACACCACCTACGACCACGTCACGGCTTACACCGGACAGACAATATACCCGGCGCTCTACAACTCGCCGCAGTTCACGCGCTCCTTCTATCAGCCGGAGGAGCTGTTTGCCGGATACCATGGAGGAATTGAGATAAACAAGAATCTGGACGGATTCACGTTCGACGAGAACCGCAACTGCTGGGTACGGCAGCTCGAGATGGAGCTGCAGCCAGTGACCTACATCTATTTGGTACAAGTGATTCTGCGCAACAACGACCACAACGGCAGAAAGGTGACAGCCGTAGAGGGAAACGCCAATCTAAGCGGCATGGCTCGCTCCGTAAACCTCAACACAGGCGTGACGGGGGCTGACGCCATCACCGTGAACTTCTTCATGCGGATGAAGCAGGACGTTGCCGACAAGAACGGCGACAAGGTCGACGTGATAGGCGGAAAGGTGCTTACTTTCGGCATCCCGAAACTAAACCCGAGCAAGCTTGACGCGCGAGCATATCTGGAATCGCTGCAGAAAGTGAGGGATGCCGACCTTAACAACCGCCACTATATTGACGTGAAAATGCAGTTCTACAACGGCAAAGACTCCACGTTCGTGTTTGACGTCACCGACCAGGCGCGACGGCTGTTCCGGGGAGGGGTAATCACGGTGGAGCTCGACATGGACAAGGTGCCGGTACCCAACCGGTCCGGAGGCTCCGGCTTCGATGCTGTGGTGGAGGACTACGAAGAGAAAGAATGGATATTCGACATGTAATCAATACGCAATTCAAATATAATAAACAATACAAACTATTTTAATTTTTTTATTTTATGAACAAGTATTTTATCGCAGCCGCTTCGGCATTGGCTCTCGCCAGCTGCTCAAGCGACGATTTCTTGGGAGAAATTCAGGGAAATGAGCAAAATGGAGCCACCTCCGCAATCAACTTCGGTGGCGACACGGGCAAAATCACACGCGCCACAACAAAGGGCAACGCAGCCGCAGAACTTCTCGAAAACAACTTTGTAGTTGTCGGTTTCAAAGGTAACAATACAGAGGCAGCCAACAACGAAAATTATGCATTCGACCACTACAACGTGAACTTCAAAGACGGTTCAGCATTCTCTACAGAGTCAAACCGTGCTGGTTGGGAATATGTAAATCAAGACATGAACGTAAAGGGCACCAAACCTGCCGCATCTCTCGCACAGGGCGGAGCATCGCAGCAGACCATCAAGTATTGGGACCACTCTTGCAAATTCTACGATTTCATAGCTTTCTCAATGGGTAAAAAAGATGCGGCGTCAGAATACGCCACTCCGACACACGTCGACAAAGACAATCTCGCCACTGCCGCCTACACTCTCTCCGGCAACGTAAACACTCTCAGCGAGTGCTACATTTCCGACATGAAGACTGTTGAAGAGAAAGACTACGGCAAGACTGTATCAATGAGTTTCCGTCACCCTGCCAGCAAGGTGCGCATGGCTCTCTTCGAGACTGTCCCAGGTTATGTGATCAGCGACGTGAAGTTCTACGACGCTACAAGCACCACACCCACCACGGAAGGTACACTCATCGGAACATTCAACAATTCCGGAACATTGACAGTGTACTTCCCTACAACAGGTATCGTCAACAAGGATAATAAAGACTACAACAAGGCTCACGTAAAATTCACTGCATCAACCGCTGCAGGTGAAACTGCCACCTTGTCTTCTAAAGGATTCGGCGCTGTCAAATACGGCAACCAGGACGAAGGCACTATTAGAGAAGGCTCAACATACCTCAGCCAGAATGCAGCGAAACCTTCTTACTGCGGCGACGGCTATCAGAACGTGCTCCCGTCGGAAGGTGCGGCAAGCGCCATCACTCTCCGCATCGACTACAAGCTCACTTCTGTCGACGGTTCTAAAGAGACTATCAACGTGAAAGGCGCCACTGCAACCGTTCCTGCCGAATACACTGAATGGAAGTCTGGTTTCGCCTACACTTACATCTTCAAAATCTCTCAGGACACCAATGGTTCTACCGGCGGCACAAGCACTGGTTTGACAGCCATTTCATTCGACGCCATTGTTGTTGACGACGAGGCAAACGGATTCCAGGAAACAATCACCACTGTTTCTGACAACAGCATCACAACATACGGTTACAAAGACAACAAGGTGACTACCGGCGGCAACGAATATGTTGACGGCACCGACATCTATGCAACAGTATATGTTACTACTGCAGGCGAAACCGCTGCCCAAACCGTCGCTCCTCAGAAATTGTACACCGTAACTCTCGAAAGCGGTGCTACTCAGACTATCAACGAAGCAAGTGTTGCCAACGCTCTCGAGAAAGGATCAAACGACACTGCTAAAAAGACTTGGACTGTTACCGACTACGCTGGCAAGAAGATGATTGTGACAGAAACAGCAACAGGTGTTGCCACTACCGTAACAGAAGTTCCGGCAGGTCTTGACTACACTCCTCTCAAAGTAAATGCTCTCAAGTGGAAAGGTGTTGTAACCGCCTCGGCTACAGAAACATACTACGCTGTTGAATACGTCAATGGAGCCAAAAAGTCATACAAGATTGTCAAAGTTGTCAAAAAATAATTCTTTCTCCATGGCTCACGCCTTGGATTCTGACTAAAAACATTGTGTCTGAGGTGTGTTTTCACACGCCTCGGACACATTTATATGTCGGACGGGGGTTTCTCCCCCGCCCGTCTTTAAAAAAAACAAGAAGACATGCAGAAACATCGCATCCTAATATTTCCTCTGTTGGGACTTTCCCTATTCTCCTGCTCGCAATCCGAGCCGGACGAACCAATAGTGCCCGAACCGGACAATACACAGACAGGCATCGCCTTCAGCAGCACCAACAACAACTGGCAGGATGCAAAAACAAAAGCAGCGGGCAACGGTCTCGAAACTATCTTCCAGACGTTCCGCACATGGGGATATAAAACCACAACAAACTCCCCGAACCCGTCATCGCCGCAAATTGTGATGGACGGATATAAAATGTCATACAATCAGGGCTCTGCCGGCAGCTCTACGACAAACACTGCCGACTGGGAATATGCTGGCATTGAAAATCCTATAACTGCCACCCTGCAAACAATAAAATATTGGGACTACTCGGCAACGAGCTACCGCTTTTTCGCATACAGTCCCTTCAATCCAGATGTAAAGACTTCGGTCAGCTCGGGCGACAACGCTACCGCTACCTTGTCTTTTAATTTTGAATATTCTGAAGCAGCAACCGCTACTTCAACACCATACGCAAGCCGCCTTTGGCTTGCCTCCCCTTCGTCGACATCGCCGGCATACGGGTCGTGCGTCACTCTGACTTTCGCGCCGATAATCGCAAAGGTGCGCTTCCGCTTCACCTATCCTGACGGAACGACCAACGTTGCGATAAGCAACATCAAGTTCCGCGACAGCCGTTTCGTCGACACCCCTGCAAATGCCGACACCCCTCTCCGCGGTACCATCGACGCCGCCTATCCGCTCACCGGAATTCCGACAGGCACATATCCTACTCTCACGATGTCGAAGTCGGAAGCGGCTGATGCGTCCGGACTCCTGGTTCTCACCACTCCCTACGAGGAGGCTGGCGACCAGATACACATCCTCAAAGACCCTACTCTCTACAATAAATGGTACTACGTGCCGCCGCTCGCCAACATCCCCTACGAACAGGGAGCATACACCATAACCATCAACATTGGCGGAAAAACGGTGTCGGCTACAGTGCCGGCGCAATACATGCAGTGGAAGGCGGGCTGCCAATACACATACATTTTCAAATTGTCAGACACCGGCGACAGCATCTCTTTCAACGATTTGATGGTGGAACAATGGCTTCCCGGTGCCGACATTAAAAACAACGGCTCAGGCACTGAAGACTGGTAAAAAGAATTGACTACAAGAATGAAACATATCTCAAAAATAACCGCTATCGCGCTTCTCGCAACGCTTTCTGCCTGCGAGGGTTCCGACATGCCCATACAGCAAGCCGACAACCACGGATACATCTCATTCTCGGCGCAACCGCAAAAAACAGCAACACGCGCCAACCCCTACGAGGCCTACGACCCTACGCGCCATCCCGCAACGATGGGCACGTTCGGATACTACGACATGCCGAAACGCTATGCGTCGGCTGCAAACACCATATTCAACAATGAAACTGCCACCTACAACGTGGCGACATACGGCTGGGACACTGCGACAAAGAAGCGCTGGACCGAATACACCAAGGCTTCGTCGTTCGACTTCTTTGCATATATGCCATACAACGACGGAGCAACGCTTTTGCGCACCGCCAACAACACATATACCCTCTCGTTTCCGTTCGCCATGAGCGACGGCGGCAACCCTGTGCCGGTAATCTACGACACAAAGGCGGCGCCGATCATCTGCGCCGTCCCGAGCAGCAAAGGAGCCATCTCCGATAGCAACGGTGGCGGAACGGTCAGTCTGAAATTCGACCAGACTCTCACCGGCTACAGGCTGCTCTTTATGCTCGGCACCAAGATGAACGCCATCCGCCACTTCCGCATCAAGAGCGTTACGCTTTCAGGCAGCTTCTCCACATCGTGCACAATATCGCGTTCCTACGTCTGGAATACAACATCAAAAAGTTGGTCTGCCTCTGCAATAACATGGAGCGACATCAAACGTCAGTCGTTTGTAGAGACACCATTCCCTATTGCCTACAAAGGCTACGGCACCGCGGACTACGACGACAACACCCAGACCGTCATTGTCACATCTGCCGGCTACACGCAATGGGGTGCCGACATCTACACCATACCCGATGCCAAATTCCTGCCTGTCATCACCGTCAAATACGACGTGGAATTCATAGCGGAGGACGGTTCCACCATCGTCACCCGAAAGAACGTAACATCCGGAATAACCATCAACAAGGATAATTTCAGCAGCCTCACAACAGGCAAGACTGCGATGATAAACCCAATACGCATCCTTATACAGCCACGCTACCTGTATGTGCTTGCCGACGAAGATGCCTATACGGGTCAATTATTGATAGACTAACAATAGATAACGACAATAAAGTGTTTGAAAAATGAGAAAACATTCAACACATAGCATATCAAGGTTTTTCCTGTCTCTGCTCTCGCTTCTAATTGCAGGAGCCAATCTGGCAACAGCCCAAGGATTAAGCAGCAACGACATTAAAGCCTCATGGGATTTCAAAAACGGCACGGTCGCTTATTCCATCGTTTCCGCCGACATCCCGGCTGGAAGCACATTCTTATGGAAAGTGGACTCAAAGAATGTCACCGACGGCATTTCCGACAGCGGACAGACCATCACGCTGCCGCTGACCAACAAAACCAAGAGCGGAGAGGTGACAATCACGTCTGCCGGCAATGTCACGCAGGCCATCGCTTTCAGCATCGAGCCGAAAGCCTATGGCGTTGACTACGACGGCAACCATTTCTATGCCGACTCTTATCAGCTCTATCCCGACGGCTCCGAGGGCGACGGCTCCAAGGAAAAACCATTCCTCATCAGCAACGATATGGAATTGGCAAGGCTGGCGCATGAAGTCAACAATGGCGCAGCTCAACAAATGTTTTCTCAGAAATATTTCAAACTCACCAAGGACATCGACCTCAGCAAGGGATTGTGGACTCCTATCGGCACGGCTCAAGGCATCGCGAAGGCTACCGACGGACATTTCTTCGCCGGAAAGTTTGACGGCGACGGACGCTCCATTAGCAACATGCTCATCAGCTGGACTTTCAGCGACCTAAAAGAAGCCTCGTGGGGTCTGTTCTCCCGACTCAACGGCAAGGGCAACAACGAGAATGAGTATGCGTCTGTTTCCAACCTTATCATCGACAATGCCAGAATAGAGAAGAAGGCGGCACACACGCCTCTCAACAACGCCAACTACACGGTAAAGATGGGTATTGTGGTTGCCGACATGACCCAAAACGCAGAACTCAGCAACATCATCATCCGCAATTCCAAAATATCCGACAACAACGAAAGTTACACGACAAAGACAAAATTCAGAATTGGAGGTATAGCCGGCTATCTCAACAACTTCGTGAGTCTGAGAATATTCAACATCTCAGCAGACACGGAAATCGATATGTTCCAGAACGCTGCTCTCAACGGGGTGGAAGGACAAGTGACGATTTCATGCGGTTTCGGTGCGGCAAGCAAACTTGCCAACCAGACAGGCTATGCCGTATGGCCAAGAAACATCTATGTGCACGGCGCAGGCTTGAAGACAAGCGCCAATACCACCCAGTGCAAAAAAGCCAGCGTGATGGCGTTTATAGCCGCCGACAACTTTGCAAGCAAGGTGAAGGACTCATGGTACTACACTCCTGCCAACAAAGCTACCGACACCTACGCCTACAACCAATACGGTGTTGAAAAAGAAATCTCAGCTACCGACCCCTCCACCGGCGAGCCGTTCGGAAAGACGTTTGCCGGGCTCAACAACCTGTACATCACCCAAAACAACCTCGACAAGAGGCCGTGGTCATATTCAAACTCTTCCAAACGGTTCTCTTTCAGCTCGATTGTCCTGAAGGCGGAGCGCGGCACAAGCGATGTGCTGACCGTGACAACCGAAGACGGAGAAACCACTTCCGATGTCTACAACTGGTATGCATCGACCGACAACACTGAGGGTGAAAAGGTCAACAGCTCCGCCTGCAACCCGTTCATCCTGCCGCGACAGATATACTCCCAGTATGTCTACGCCATGACCGTCGACGGCAGCCAGCGCACCAACACCGTACTCGTCGAGGCTATCGGCATCACTGCCGAACTCGATTACGAAACCAAGCCCGGCACATACATCATAAATGTGACGAACAACACGAAAGAGAATTTCACAAACGACGAACTTGGTCTCGACATCACATACGAATGGTACAACAAAGGAACCTTGCTGTCGGAAACGTCCAACGAATTTGTACGTCCGGAAACTGCCACCAACAAGGACCAGTTCAACTGTACTGTTACCGTAAAGAGCGGTGGCAACATCATTTTCCGCAAAAACATCAAAGTGACAATCGTGGTGTACCTATGTCCTGAGGCGGTGAGCATCAACGGCACAACCTACGCGCAGGGCGATGACAACGACGACGAGGAGTGGGGCTACTCCCCGACACAGGCGATGAAGACGTGGAAAGGCGCCTACAGCAAGCTCGCCAAGACGGGTACTTGGGACGAAAACATCATCGTGCTGATGGGAACAAGCGGTGCCGACGTGACCAACAATCAATACACGGGCTTCAACATAACCAGCAACAACAGAGGCAAAAATATGCTGAAGCTTGACGAATGGACTAAAGCAAAGGGAGAGTCCCCTCTTTTCCGCAACGCCACCATCACAGGCGAATGGAACGGCACCGACTACAAAGGCACCATCGAGATTTCGGGTGCTGAAAGAGGTCTGCCGATATGGGGCGACACCCGATTTGAGTATATCACATTCAACAACGACCCTGTCACAAACAACGGCGGTGATTTCTACAAAATCATCTACTGCCAATACAATAACCTTGAGATGGGCGAAGGCATACAGATGACCGGTTTCGGGCAGAACTCGCCTAACTACGGAACCATCGACGGCGCTGTGACCACTGCATTCCACATCTTCGGCGGTTTCAACAACGACGGCCGTTTCTATCCGTTGGACAGAAAAGAGAGAATCGAGGCTTTCGAGCAGTCGATGCCTCACGGCAAGGAGGGTTTCAAAATATCCATCAAGTCCGGGTTATACTCCGCAATCAGCGCGGGCGGACGTCAGACATCCTCCGAGAAGGACTACAATGGAGTGATGGGAACTCCCAATCAGCCCATAAAGTGCACAATCGAGATGGACATCGACCGCAAATGGAACGACGCCCACAACCCGGAAAGGGAAATCAAGGGAGAGACAAGCAAACGCAAGAGCGACTACGATGCCGGTATCATTCTCGCCGGAAGCCACGAGGGTGCCATGTATGCGGATGTCGACATAATAATCAGAAGCGGAAAGGTGGCGCGTGTCGTAAACGGTTCGCTGGGTGCGCAGCGCGACTTCATCCTCCCCTACAACGGCACTGACTACTACGTGCCAAACAACACCTATATGGGACGTGCAAACATCTTGCTCGACCCGGCGTCTTCAAAACACAACAACGACGAATGGATTGACAACCGTGTAATTGTCACCGAGCTGTATGGCGGCAGCACCGGTCGTGGACACACCGGCAACGTGATTGTCAACAACCCGTTCTATGGCTACAGCACAATAACCATCAACGGCGGCTTATTCGAAATTCTCCCTACCGGCAACACGAAGACAGACAACATCTTCTGCGGAATCTACGGTGCGGGCGCAGGCGGTATGAACGGCATCGGTGAAGGCGACGACATCGCCGACAGCCACACTCCCGATAAAAGCATTGCCTACTGGAATGCTTCGGGCGACGTTATGCTCTACGGTCCGTATGCCGTTGCAAAGGACCGCCTGGTGACGTATCGATGCTACAACAACGATGATTTCGAGTCGTTCAAAGATGTCGACCCAACCAACACAAGCACCAAGATTGTGATCAACGGTGGAGAGTTCGGCTCAACGACAGAGCCTATCGACGGCATTTATGGCGGAGGAAGCGGATTCATGAGCAAAGGCTTGTGGTCGAGCACGGCTGCCACGCCAAACAGTTGCGGTGGCAACGTGTACGGAAAAACCGGGGCGACTGTGGCGTCGCTCACCATCAACGGTGGAGAGTTTCACTGCAAGAACGGCGTATTCGCCGGCGGACGAGGCACTGACTTTTTCTATTCGCAGAACCCCTACGGCGGCAATTCCGGCGACTACAAAGCTCTTGGCAAGACCTATGGCAACGTGGAGCTCAACATCAATGGCGGCATTTTCCACTGTCCGGTATTCGGAGGCGGATACGGTGTGGCCGACGCCAAGGAGATGGGCACATCCAACGTAGAGACGCTTTCCGACATGGCACGCATATACGGACAGTCGAGCGTGAACATTATGGGCGGCACTTTCTACAAAAACATCTATGGCGGAGGCGATATGGCGATTGTAGAATTTGACGGCAACGCCACAAACGTTGTCATCGGCGACAGCGCCGACATCCGTGGCTCGGTGTTTGCCGGCGGCAACGGACGCCGTCTGCGCCCTGCCTCGCAAGCGTTTGCCGCCGGCGACGGCTTCACGCAGCATCCTGAGCTGGTGGGTCTGGTTGCCGGCAACGCCAACGTGTCGTTCGCGGGCAGCACACAGCAGGCTCCTTTCATTTACGGCGACATCTTCGGTGGAGGCAATCTTGCACAAGTTGCCAACGACACGTATGTGAACATATATGCCGGAAACATCGCCGGTCAGGTGTTCGGTGGCGGAAACGGCGACATCACAGACGGCACGGTCACTTCAGCCGACGTGCTCGGCAACACCAACGTGACCCTGGCGCAGGACGAGGGCGGCACACAAAGCGCAGGCCACGGTCCGATTGACGACAGCTTCTCGATTAATGTGATATGGTTCAAGATGTGGGATCCGGTTGAAAACATATTCTACATCTGGGATCCCGACATCGACAACGCCGGCGACGAGCCTGCCACGGAGGACACTGTATACGAAAAATCAAAATTCTATGCCAACGGCAAGTTCCTGAATCCCCACAACATCTATGGCGGCGGCAATCTTGCCTGCAACGTGGGCACATACAAAGACGCCGACGGCAATGTGACAACAACCCCTGCCGACGGCACCGGCCTTGCCACCGTGATGATGCAGAAAGGCATGACGCCTTACGAACTGCTGATAACCGACGAATGGAAACAGTCGTACACCGACAACGAGAATCCTCACTTCAGCGTCTTCGGCGGCGGATACGGACGGCTGACGACCGTTGGCAGCACCGATGTAACCGTCAACGTTGACGGCGACTATGGAAAATACGGCCCCAACGCTCCTTCTCTCGACCTTTCGATGGGAGTGCCCAACTTCACCGTATGGGCTGTGTTGGGCGGCGGATATGCCGGCACTGTGGCTGGCAACACCAAAGTCACTGTCGACGGAAAAACGTTTATCCGCCGTGTGTTTGGCGGCGGCTTCGGCGACATTGCGTCAACCGAGGACAACACCACAGGTCAGATTGGCGGTAACACGGAGGTATATATGTGCGGAGCATTCACCCATGGCGACGTGTTTGGAGGAAGTGCCGGACTGGAGCCCGAGACAGCCTCTTCAACCCACTTCATAACCGTGGCGCGTGTCATCGGCACAACCATGGTGGAGGTTGCCGACGACGCCAACATCTACGGCAACGTGTACGGCGGCGGCGACAATGCCAATGTGGGCATTTTCCAAGAGATGAAACCTTCCGACTACTACTCGCCCGACTTGCTGACAAGCGCTTCGACGCTCAACCAAGCCGACGGCACATTCTTAAGCTACAAGGCTGATGGCTACCGCTCGTTTGTCAACATCCGCGGCGGCAACATTTTTGGAAACGTGTATGGCGGAGGTGTGGGCTGCAAAAAGGCTGAAGCGAACCAATACTACAACATCGGCCGCATCAACGGCAACACTCTTGTGCATATCGTCAACAGCAATCCGGGCGTTGACAGCGGCACCGACAATGTGGTGCCATGCGTTTGGGGCGACATCTACGGCGGTTGCGAATACGGAACGGTCGACGGCAACACTTTTGTGCACATCGAGGGCGGAATGATGGGCGGCAATGTATATGGCGGAGGATACGGCGACATTGACATCGACAACGAGCTGACTGCAGTCGACGAGGTGCTTGGCAAGAAGGACGTAGCCGACACCGGCACTTATGCCAATATTCTTGGCAACACGAAAGTGCAATTTGACGGAGGCTCTTGGATGTGGAACCGCAAAGCCGACATCAACGGCAACATTACCACATGGCTGGACGCCGAGTCTGACAGCAGCCCTATCTGCAACGACAATAACGAATTCCGACGGATTGCCTATGCTATCAACGAAGCACCGTCGCTCGACAACATCGGCGACCCGCTTGCGCAGGAGGCCATCAATCGAATCAGAAACAATGAGAATACCAAGAAATTCTTCGATCTGGACAGATTCACCTTCTCCACCACCTACAACATCTTCGGCGGAGGAAACCGGGCTTGCCATGTCGGCTCAGCCTCTGTTGCCAACACCGGCAAGACTGTCGTTATAATCAACCACTCCCCCCTCGACGACATAAAGGACTCAAAGGGGAAAACCATAAGTATGTTTGAAAACACCACTGTACAGGGGCTCTGCTGGTTCCTGAACAGCATTCACGTTGAACACCCCTCGTTCTCGTTGTTCGGCGCGGGGTATGGTGTCAACACATCCGTTGGAAAAACCGAAGTCTATGCGCAGCCTGGAGCAAAACTTGACGACGACGGCATAATAACAATCGACGGCATAAAATACCGCTATCTCTATCAAAACAAGGACTATAAAACATATCTCGACCTTGAAAAAGATATCTACGACGACTATCTCAAGTTGTCGAAAGAAGACAAGAAACTCTATTTCGGCAGCTATGATGGCGGCGAGAACGATCCAGGCGTATTCCGCCGCTATCATATCAACCGCTTTTTACTGAAAAACTCGCATCTTTGAGGCATCGGTTATTCACTGTCGTATAGACTTGCTGACGTACTGATTCACTGTCGTATCAAGCATTTCTGTGAAGAACGAAGAACTGCCGATGTCAAACGTTTTACAGTTTTATCGTATGACATATAAAACGTATGACATGCAGGAATACATTTTTGTTCATCCCGAGGAAAGGTTTACCAGCAAGCCTTTCTTCGGGATTTTTCGTTCTATCTTATCCCGAAAGGCTACATCAAGCACCTTGATTTCCAATCTTTTAACATTGCCGGTGCAAACTTCTCCATTCTGCGTAGGTTTGTGTTTTGCGTTTTGATTTTCCGCCCTTACCTTTGCAACTTTAATTTTATCAACTCACAAAGGTTAGATTATGAGCAAGACAAACGACAACAATCAGCCTGTGGCTGTGGGAAGCAAACAGCCACAGGCTGCACCTCCGACAAACGAGGTGTTCATCCGTGTTGGCACTACCTTGTACAAGGTGGTTGACCAACCTAACATCAGTGGTGGAAAGATAAGAAAGCGCATTCCTTGGAACATGGAAACCTTGCGTCAGGACTACGGCAAGGAGTTCATCAAGTACGTTCACAAGTATGACGGCTTCTGTACCGTTCCAGAACATGTGAACCATCGCACGGTGATAGATGGTTTCCTCAATCTATACGAGCCGATAAGTCACAAGCCAATGCAAGGGGACTTCCCGAACATCAAGAAGTTGGTAAGTCACATCTTTGTTGAGCAATACGAGCTTGGCATGGACTACCTGCAACTACTCTATCTCAAACCTGTGCAAAAGTTGCCCATTCTGCTGCTCGTATCAGAGGAGAGGAACACAGGCAAGACCACGTTCTTGAACTTTCTGAAAGCGTTGTTCCAAGACAACGTGACATTCAACACCAACGAGGACTTCCGCAGTCAGTTCAATTCCGATTGGGCTGGCAAGCTGCTGATTGTCGTGGACGAGGTGTTGCTCAGTCGCAGGGAGGATTCCGAGCGGTTGAAGAACCTCAGCACCACCCTCTCGTAC
>ENA-UEQH01000545-UEQH01000545.1-human-gut-metagenome-genome-assembly--contig:-NODE-545-length-20445-cov-27.853888_pt1 | contig 20445 bp, 15 predicted proteins | sample MGYA00242945_ERZ507943 | MGnify/ENA primary metagenome ERZ507943 (study PRJEB26167, sample SAMN06115418) | human gut metagenome | host: Homo sapiens | place: China:Hubei | collected 2015-03-06... | reverse complement strand
GCCTCTTGTCGGATTCGAACCAACGACCCCGAGATTACAAATCACGTGCTCTGGCCAACTGAGCTAAAGAGGCTTGTTGCACACCGACATAAGCCGGAAAGCGAGTGCAAAGTTACGCAAATAATTTTATCTCCAAAACTTTTCTCTATTATTTTTCAAAAAAAATCTCTTTTTCGCGTTTTTTATTCCGCAACATGCCCTGCACAATCACCTGCCACCAACCGACAGCCGGGCGGCGTCACAAAGACACCGCCCGGCTTCTATCGTTTTCACACCTTAATATATTATTTCTTCTCTTTAAGTTTCACCAATTGACGGTCGAGCGCGTCGATTGCCAAATCAACCGCTTCCTCAAACGTGTCGGCCACCTTCGAGGCAAACAAATCCTCGCTGTTTGGCACGGTCAGCTTTATGGAAGCCTCTTTATTCATTGCGGTTTCCGGTTTCACCACTTTCAAGGTCACGTCAAAACCAGTGACCGACTCATTACGGCGAGCAAGTTTCTGCGCCTTCTTGTTGATGAACTCTTCCAATTTTGCAGTTGCATCGAAATGGATGGCTTTAATTCTGATTTCCATTTTACCCTCCTTTTTTTAAGGCTCTTGGATGAGCATGTTTATAATTACGTTTCAGTTCGCTGTATGTGATATGAGTGTAGACCTGCGTTGCCGCAAGCGACTCATGTCCCAACAATTCTTTCACACTGTTGATGCCGGCTCCGTGGTTGAGCATCACCGACGCATACGAATGGCGGAGCGTGTGGGGCGAACGCCGCCCGCTGGTAACCGCCGACAGCGTCCGGCTAACCACGTTGTAGACCAGCTTGTCGTAGACCGGCGCGCCTTTTGCAGTCAGGAAGAAGGCGTCGTTGCCGGGTGCCGACAGCTTAGCCCTCAGAGGCCGGTACAGTTCTATCAATGAGCGCAGCTCCCCGCAAAAAGGCACTATTCTGTCTTTATTACGCTTTCCATGCACTTTTAGTTCACACCGTCGGGTGTCGATGTCTGCGTCGGTCAAACCCACAAGCTCGGCGCGGCGCATTCCCGTCTCATATAGCATCGCCACTATCAGGCGGTTGCGCACCTGCTCAAAATCCGTATGGCTGAAGCCGCTGTCAAGAATCTCGTCCATTTTTTTCTCGCCGACAAACTCGGGCAAACGCTTTGGCAGCTTAGCCATCGGAATGTCGTCAACCGGATTCTGCGCCACCTCGCCGCGCTTAAGCAGGAATTTGTAGAACGCGCGCAGCGCCTGCATCTTTCTGCGCACTGTCCTGACCGCCAGCCCGCGACGCTGCGACAAGTCGTAGACCCACGCCCTCACATCGGCGGTGCCGACGCCCGCAGCGGCAAACTCGCTGTCGCCGTCGGAGGCAAACGCGGCAAACTGCTCAAGATCCTTCTTATAAGACAAAACGGTATGAACCGAATAATTCAGTTCATACCGCATATAATATAAGAAAGATTCTATCTGCTTCATCGTAGCGCGTTTTTCTTCATTCCGCTACGAATTTAAGCAAAAACTTTCAATTTTGCAAGTTTTCCGACGGAATTTTATTCCTCCTCTGAGCGAAGTTTCTGAACGTAAACCGCTTTCATCATTTTCTTACGGTTTGCCACAGATGGTTTCTCAAAAGCCTGGCGTGCGCGCAATTCTTTCACGATACCGGTTTTCTCAAATTTTCTTTTGAATTTCTTCAATGCTCTTTCGATGTTCTCGCCTTCTTTTACTTGTACAATAATCATTTCTTTATGTATTTAATTTTTTATTATTCTGTTGTTTTTGGCGCAATAAAAATATGCCCGGAATGCCGCGCCAGCCCTTCCAAGCCAAGGCAAAACCCGCAATTGCGCGTCCGCCCGTATTAATAATATGAGTTACTTACCTGTTTCTGAATCGGTTATATATCCACAACCTCCTCTCTATTTTTTTGCGGTGACAAAGATAGTGCAAATTGAGAGAATAAAAAAACAACTTGTTGATTTTTTTGTTCCGAAATGCAGCCTATCTTATTAAAAGATAGTGCAAATTGAGAGAATAAAAAAAAACAACTCGTTGATTTTTTTTGTTCCGAAATGCAGCCTATCTTATCCAAAAGACAATGCAAATCCGGAGCTCGACAGCGAACCCGTCCACAGATTTTGTCAATAATAATCACCGACGGCAGGCGGTTGTTTGAAGATTTTTGTGTAAGTTTACCGCATAATTTCTACAACTACTTTATGGACGAGATTTTTTACGATGTGGTAGACCTGCTGAAGGCTCTGATTTCAACACCTTCGGTGAGCCGGGAGGAACAAGCGGCGGCAGACATAATTGAGAATTTTCTGAAAGCAAGGGGATGCACGACGCAGCGCTGCGGCAACAACGTGTGGACAATAGCGCCTGGCTACAGCCATGAACGGCCCACCCTGCTCCTTAACTCGCATATCGACACCGTGCGGCCTGTCGACGGATGGACGCGCAACCCTTTCTCGCCCGACGACGACGGCGAACGCATCTATGGTCTCGGCAGCAACGACGCCGGAGCGTCGGTGGTGAGCCTCACGGCGGCCTTTCTGTTGCTGTCGCAGCGGCAGCAGCGCTACAATCTCGTATTCCTTGCCTCGTGCGAGGAGGAAGTTAGCGGAAAAGGAGGCATCGAGGCGGTTCTGCCGTTGTTGCCCAAAATCGACGTGGCTTTGGTGGGCGAACCTACGGGAATGCACCCCGCTGTGGCTGAGAAAGGACTGATGGTGCTCGACGGCGAGATTGCCGGTAAGTCGGGACACGCCGCACGCGACGAGGGCGAAAATGCCATCTACAAGGCTCTGCCGATGATCGAACGGCTGCGCTCGCTGTCGTTCCCATTGACATCTGCCCATCTTGGACCCGTAAAAATCAGCGTCACTCAAATCTCCGCTGGTACGCAACACAACGTGGTGCCCGACATGTGCCGCATCGTGGTCGACGTGCGCACCACCGATGCCTACACCAACGAACAGACTCTCGAAATGATACGGCAGGCTGTGCCCTTCTGCAAGCTCACCCCGCGCAGCGTCCGCCTCCGCCCGTCGGGCATCAGCGAGCAGCACCCCATCGTGCGCCGCCTCGTCATAGCCGGGCGCAAGCCTTTCGGGTCACCTACCCTAAGCGACCAGGCTCTGATGCCGTTCCCGTCGCTGAAAATAGGCCCGGGCGAATCTGCCCGCTCGCACACGGCCGACGAATACATCACCTACGACGAAATCCGCGAGGCTATCCAAATCTACTTCACCACTCTCGACGGGCTGGCTCTCTGACCTGCATGCCCGCCGCACTGACGGCTTTATCATTCTAAAATATGCAAAATAGGGCGCAACATTGCGAATGTTTCGTCCTATTTATTTACCTTTGCACCGTATTTGCAGAGAAAAGAGGAATTTGAAGCGCTTTCATATATATATAATCATACTCGTGCTGCTGTCGACGGCTCTTTTTGCCATGCCGCAGACGGGATTGCACAAACACCATGCCGACAGCATCCCAGATGTTGCCGCCACAGTTGTCGACTCTGCTCTGATACGCGCTCGTGCGCAAACATCTCCACGAATCGACTCGATACGAAACGTAATGGCTTCGCTCCGCGAGAGGGCGCGCAAGCAACGGCCTTCGCTCCGCACGGGCGAACGCCTCGACTCGGTGGCTGAATCGGTGGTGAACCACTCTGTCAGCCCTGCCGCTCCCGCCGATTCCATCCTCCCCGCCGACACGCTTACCGACAGCGAGATTCTCGCCTTGGACTCAATGCCGCCGACGCCAAGGAAAAGCCGCATTGTGCGCGAGAAGGTCGACATCGACAATGCTGTGGATTTCGCCGCCAAGGACTCGTTGGTGATGATGGGTCAGAACGCTGCGTTCATGTATGGCGCGAGCAACGTGAAATATGCCGACATCGACCTGAGCGCCGATGAGATACACATGGATATGAAAGAGAGCCTTGTATACGCCGTAGGCCGGAAAGACACAACCGACGAGGTGGTGGGGTCGCCAGTGTTCAAGGACCGCAGCGGCGAATACCAGTCGAAGACCATGACCTACAATTTCAAGACTTCAAAAGGATTCATCACCGACGTTGTCACGCAGCAGGGCGAGGGATACCTTACCGGCGGACAGACAAAAAAACTTGCCGACGACTCATACAACATCATCAACGGCCGCTACACCACTTGCGACGACCACGAGCACCCTCACTTCTACATGCAGCTGACAAAGGCGAAGATGCGCCCTAAGAAAGACATCGTGACGGGTCCGGCATATATGGTGCTGTGCGATGTGCCTCTGCCGCTCGCCGTGCCGTTCGGCTATTTCCCGTTCACTTCAAAATACTCGTCGGGCGTGATTTTCCCCACATTCGGCGACGACTACAACAAGGGCTTCTACCTGCGCGACGGTGGTTATTATTTCGCGCTCAGCGACTATGCCGACCTTGCCTTGACGGGTGAAATCTACACCAAAGGCTCATGGGGGCTGGCGGCGCGCTCCACATATCGCAAACGCTACAAATTCTCGGGCTCGTTCAACATGAGTTTCCTGACCACAATCACCGGCGACAAGGGTTCGCCCGACTATATGAAGCAGAAAAACTTCCGCATCGCATGGACCCACTCGCAGGACTCAAAGGCGAACCCGAAAATGACGTTCTCGTCGAGCGTGAACTTCGCAACCAGCGGATACTCGCGCAACGACCTTAACAGCTACTACAACGAGTCGTTTACCGAAAACACGAAAAACAGTACGGTTAACCTCTCCTACCGTTTCTCTTCAAAGTTCCAGATGTCGACAACGGCGTCGCTGGCACAGCGCACTCAGGACTCAACCCTTTCGGTGTCGTTTCCAAACTTCACCCTGTCGCTGTCGCAGATCGCGCCGTTCAAGCGCAAACGCGCGGTCGGAGCAGAGCGTTGGTATGAGAAAATCAAAATGTCGTACACCGGCTCGTTCCAAAACAGTTTGACAGCCAAGCAAAACGAGTTTTTCAAGAAAAGCCTCGTGAAGGACTGGGCAAACGGCATGCGCCATTCCGTGCCGGTTTCCGCCACATTCAGTCTCTTCCAATACATCAACGTGTCGCCGAGCATCTCGATGAACGACCGCATGTATACGCGCAAGATTCGCCGGTCATGGGACCCCGCGGCATCGGCTGAGGTGCAGGACACAACCTACAACTTCTACAACGTGTTCGACTTCAATGCGTCTGTCTCGCTCGACACTAAAATCTACGGTTTCTTCAAGCCTATGAAATTCCTCGGCGACAAGGTGCAGATGATTCGCCACGTGATGAGTCCGTCAATATCGTTCAGCGGCTCGCCCGACTTCTCGCAGCCTGGATGGGGATATTACGGCACCTACGACTACGTCGACCAGCAGGGACGGGCTTTGCAACGCAAGTACAGCTACTTCGGCAGCAACATCTTCGGATCCGTGGGTCAGGGAAAAACGGGAATGGTGAGCATGTCGCTGTCAAACAACGTGGAAATGAAAGTGAAAAGCGACCAGGACAGCACTGGCGTGAAGAAGATATCCCTCATCGAGAACTTCACGATATCGCAGTCGTACAACTTCGCAGCCGACTCGCTGCGCTGGAGCAACGTCAACACGTCGCTCTCGCTGCGCCTCGTGAAAAACCTCAACCTCAACCTTTCGGCAACGTGGGATCCATACACCTACCAGCTCAATGCGTCGGGCGCGCCGGTGCGCGTCGACGTGCCGCGATGGAAAGCCCACAAAGGATGGGTGAAACTGTCGAGCACGGGAACTTCGTTCAGCTACACGCTCAACAACTCCACTTTCAAGCGCAAGAAGAAATCATCGTCGACCGACTCCAAAAAGACCGACTCCCCCGACGACAATCTGGACGAGATGGACGACGGAACGGGCGGACAGAACAACCAGAAAAAAGACGACAATCTGGAGCTTGACAGCGACGGATATGCCCATTGGAGTTTTCCTTGGAGCCTGACGCTCAACTACTCGGTGAACTACAGCTACGGAGAGTTTGACAAGCAGAAGATGGACTATCGCGGAAAATTCACTCAGAACCTTAGCTTCAGCGGCCGCATACAGCCCACCAAGGGCTGGAACTTCACATTCTCTTCAAGCTATAACTTCGACACGCACAAACTCGCATATATGAACTGCACCATCACGCGCGACCTGCACTGCTTCTCGATGAGCGCAAGCTTCGTGCCGGTAGGACCGTACAAATCCTACAACTTCCATATCGCCGTCAAATCGTCGCTTCTCGCCGACCTCAAATACGACAAGCGCAGCAGCTACAGCAACGGCGTTGACTGGTACTAATCCCCCCAAGACTGTACAATCAAAAAAAGCGGCTGCACATCACAAGACGTACAACCGCGTAAAAAACATTAATTGCTTAAACTTTTCTATTTCTCTCCAAGATAGATGGAACAAGTGCCAAACGTCATCGTGCGGCAGGTGCAGTTATTGAAGCCTGCACGGCGCATGATGTCGAGCATGTCGTTGCCCTGCGGCACGGCAGCTATGCTCTCCGGCAGATAGGAATAGGCACGGGCATCCTTCGAGATGCTGCGTCCGAGCAGCGGGATAAGCCTGCGCGTATAGAACCGATAAAACCAGAGCACCAACGGATTGCGCGGCGTCGACAGCTCGATGACACAAAGCGTGCCTCCCTGACGGAGCACACGATGCATCTCGGCATATCCCTGCTCGAGATGCTCGAAATTGCGCACACCGTAAGCCACCGTAACAGCGTCAAACTCACCGTCGCTGAAGTCGAGCGCAAGGCAATCGCCTTTGGCATACTCTATCACATCGTCAAGACCGGCGCGCTGCGCCTTCTGCTGGGCGATGGAAAGCATATTTTCCGACAAGTCGACGCCCACCAGACGTTTGGGATGCAGTTTGCGGCAGAGGAGCATGGCAAAATCGCCGGTGCCTGTGGCCACGTCAAGCAGCGACTGCACGCCTTTCCTGCGCAGAAATCCCACTGCCTTGCGACGCCACAGCTTGTCGATGCCGAAAGTCATTGCGCGGTTCATAAAATCATAAACCGGCGCGATGGAGTCAAACATCTCGCGCACCTGTTGCGTCTTGCTCTCTTTTTTGCCGTATGGCATAATTTTCTCCGCCTTGTAGTCCATCCCGTCTGTTTGTGAGTTTTTTTACTTCTTCAAAGAGTTGAGATATTCAGTCACATTCTTCTCTATGCGCGCAGCAATGTCGGCATGCTCCTCCTTCTGGAATTTCAAACCGGTGATATGCTCATAAAGCTCGATGTAGCGGTCGGAAACCGACTGGCAGTATTCATCCGTCATCTCAGGCACAGTCTGACCGGCCTTGCCCATAAATCCGTTCTCGATAAGCCACTGGCGCACGAATTCCTTTGAAAGCTGGCGTTGAGCCTCGCCTTTCTCGAAACGCTCCTCATAGCCGTCGGCATAGAAATAGCGTGAAGAGTCGGGTGTGTGGATCTCGTCGATGAGATAAACCTTGCCGTCGCGCTTGCCGAACTCATATTTGGTGTCAACAAGAATCAAGCCCTTCTTGGCAGCCATCTCCGAACCGCGGGCAAACAATGCGCGCGTGTAGCGCTCCATCGTCTCATAGTCTTCCTTCGAAACGATGCCCTGCTTGATTATTTCCTCGCGTGAGATATTCTCGTCGTGTCCGGCTTCAGCCTTGGTGGTCGGAGTGATGATAGGTTCCGGGAATTTCTGGTTTTCCTTCATGCCCTCCGGCAGTTTCACGCCGCAAAGCTCACGGCAACCATCCTTATAGTCGCGCCAAGCGCTGCCCGTAAGATAGCCGCGGATAATCATCTCTACGCGGAATCCCTCACATTTCAATCCCACAGTGACCATCGGGTCGGGAGTGGCAAGTTTCCAGTTTGGAACGATGTCGGCTGTAGCGTCAAGGAATGTTGCCGCAATCTGGTTGAGCACCTGCCCTTTGAACGGAATGCCCTTCGGAAGAATCACGTCGAAAGCCGAGATACGGTCTGTCGCCACCATCACCATCAAATCATCGTTGATGTCATACACATCGCGTACTTTCCCGTGATAAACGCTCACCTGTCCCGGGAATTGGAAATCTGTCTTTACTAATGTTGTTGCCATAAACTTTTATATGTTATAAAATCATTGTCGGTTGTTTTCTAACCGTCGCTCCTTCTGCTCCTGACGCAAAGCCTTCTGCTCCTCGTCGTGCTTCTCGTATGCCTCCACTATCCGCTGCACAAGAGGATGGCGGACAATGTCTTTTTTCTCAAACTGCACACGTCCCACGCCATTGACATTACGGAGCACACGCAATGCCTGCACAAGTCCGGAAGTGACGGTGTGGGGCAGGTCAATCTGCGTCACGTCACCGGTAATCACCATCTTGGCATTCATGCCAAGACGCGTCAAAAACATTTTTATCTGATGCGTGGTGGTGTTCTGCGCCTCGTCGAGGATTATCACGGCTTCGCTCAGGGTGCGTCCGCGCATAAATGCCAACGGCGCAATCTGAATCACTCCGGTTTCCATATATTCCTTCAGTTTCGCCTGCGGAATCATATCCTCCAGCGCATCGTAGAGAGGCTGCAGATAAGGGTCGATCTTGTCCTTCATATCTCCGGGAAGGAATCCGAGCTTCTCGCCGGCCTCAACTGCCGGACGCGAAAGTATCACCTTGCGCACTTCCCTGTTTTTGAGAGCACGCACGGCAAGGGCTATCGCCACATACGTCTTACCCGTTCCCGCTGGCCCGAGCGCAAACGTCAAATCGTTTTCCTGAAATGCCTTGACAAGTTTCTGCTGATTGGCTGAACGCCCCTGGATGGGCTTGCCGTTGACGCCGTAGATAATCACGTCGTCCATCTTCAGCTCTTTGGGCGGCTTCCCTTTGACCACATCGAGGATTACCTCCTCTCCCAGCTGATTATATTTCGAGCAATAGTCTTCAAGTTCTTTGATTTTTTTCTCAAACTCCGCCGTTTCCTGCTCATCACCAAGCACTTTGATAAGCGTGCCGCGGGCAGCGACGCGCAACTTAGGAAACAGGCTGCGTATCAACTGCATGTTTGAGTTGTTCACCCCATAGAATATAACGGGGTCTACACTATCGATTACTACTAACCTTTCAATCATATCTCTTTTTGTTGCCACAAAATTACTAATATCCGCCGACATTACGGCACGATAGGCTCAGAAGATTGGAATTTTTTTTGTTGCAACCAGTCGCACGTCCTCCAACTCCAAAAATATTGCGATTTATTTGGAATGCATTCCAAAAATATTATGATTTATTTGGAATACGTTCCAAAAATATTGCGATTTATTTGGAATGTATTCCAAAAATCTTTAGTTTTGTGCCTAAAACCAAAGATTTGACAGCTTATGATAGACCGAATCTTGACAAAATCCATAATGGAACGGATGTGGCGCGGCAAAGCGATTATCGTGTTCGGTGCACGCCAAGTAGGCAAAACAACAATGGTCAAGGAAATGCTGCACGGCCGCGACGATGTGCTGTGGCTTAATGGTGACGAACCCGATGTCCGTAATTTGTTTGACGGCGCCACATCGACACTTCTGAAGTCAATTATCGGAAACAAAAAAATTGTTGTAATCGACGAGGCACAACGCATATCCGACATAGGCATATACATCAAGTTGATTGCCGACAACATCCCAGACATTCAGGTCATAGCCACCGGCAGTTCTTCTTTTGATTTGTCAAATAAAATCAACGAACCGCTGACAGGCAGGAAATTTGAATATTGCATGTATCCACTGTCGTTCGCCGAGATGGTGGCCAACACAGGGCTGATAGAGGAGAAGCGTATGCTACAGCAACGACTTGTTTATGGATATTACCCCGACGTTGTGTGCAATGCCGGCGATGAACGCGCCATACTCAACGAGTTGTCCAACAGCTATCTTTACAAAGACATCCTTTTGCTCGACAAGATAAAGAAGAGCGAGAAATTGATTAAGCTACTTCAAGCACTGGCCTTTCAAGTCGGTTCCGAAGTGAGTTTCAACGAGTTGTCGCAGATATGTGGACTTGATCCCAAAACAATCGACACTTACGTTTCCTTGCTCGAACAGTCATACATCGTTTTCCGACTTGGATCGTTCAGCCGGAATCTCAGAAACGAATTGAAATTCTCCCGCAAAATTTATTTTTGGGACTGCGGAATCCGCAATGCGATAATCAGCAATTACAAATCAATCGACTCCAGGACTGACGCCGGGGCTTTGTTTGAGAACTTCGTGATTTCCGAGCGTATGAAAAAAATTCAATATGAAAAAACGTATGCAAAAGGTTATTTCTGGAGGACCACAGCGAAGAGCGAGATAGACTATGTCGAGGAGACCGACGGCAAGCTTTCTGCTTTTGAATTCAAATGGAATCCAAAGCGGAAGGCATCTATCCCGTTGGCTTTCTCAAGGGCTTATCCCGACACGGACTTCAATGTCGTGACTCGCGACAATTGCGAATCATTCCTGCTATAACGGCTGCGGCGCGCCGACTCGAGTCGGCGCGCCGCTATGTTTTTTTCAAGCCTTTCCGAAGTCTCTATTTTTCAGTCGATGTTTCAAGCACACCAATCTCCTTGACGCTGCCGCTCTCAGGATGGAACACCACATACGCCGGCTGTTTCTTATCGACAAAAATCTTTGGATCAAGACCGAACTGCACGCCAAACTGCGCCACTTCCATCTGTTCGCGTGCCAGCACATTGCCGTCATAGGTCAGCGTCACGGTAGCGAGTCCCGGGATGTTGTACATCACCGCGCCCTTCGGCAATTCCTTCTCCTTGCCCTTATCATCGACAGGCAGCTCGCCCTTTTGCGTTGTTTTCACTGTGATATATACAGGTTCGCCGCTGAGGTCATTGCTGTCGACAATGCCGTTCACGTCCGACACACGGAACACCACCTCGCCGTCGACATCCTTCTTCGGCTCATAGTCGAAACGCACCACGCGCGTCTCCAGTTGCGTTGTGCCAACAAACATCGCCGTAAGCGTCTGTTCCTGACGGTTGAGCTCATCAAGCATCAGCTTCAGCGAAGCCCCATCGGGAGGCATTTGGTCGGCATTGCCGCTCACAAGGTCGTTGCGGCTCTCGCGCAACTCGAAAATCTTGGCGGCGGCTGTTTCGGCACGCTTCATCAGCGACTCGCTCGCCACCATGTCCTCCGTAAACACGCTTGAATAGTCTGTTCCGTCAAGCACACTCTTGTCTGCCATCTGGTTGCGTTTGCGTTCCACCACTTCGCGTTCGGGGTCGGTGTTGATTGCCAACGGCAATCCTGCGGCGTCGAGCACCACAAAAGGCGACGACCCTGCCTTGAATTTCATCAGCCACTCACTGTCCTTGTCGGGCACACCGAATGCCGACATCTGCACGTCCTTGACAGCCCACGTCTGGCTGTCCTCGGTAATCGGATTCTTCACACCGAGATACTTCTCGGCGTAGCGGTAGTAAGGTCCGGCTTTCTTCACCGTACGTACCGCCTCAACCTCAATGTTGACATGCGTTTTAGGCAACGAATAAATCAGTCCGTATTCATTGTGCTTGTTGGCTGTGAGCCGCTGTGTCTCCTGGGCGAATGCCGGCATCGAGGCCGTCAAAGCCGCAGCCAGCGCAATTATCTTAATTGTCTTCATATCTTATTGTTGTTATTGCATTATTTCCTTTATTGCCTGACCTATGCAGTCTATGATATCGCCTGCCGTAAGCCCGTATTCGCCATGCTTCTGCGCAGCCAGATTGCCTGCATAGCCATGGATAAACACGCCCATCGACGCCGCCACATCGGGTCGGTATTTCTGTGCCATAAGCGCTCCTATGATTCCCGACAGCACGTCGCCACTGCCCGCGGTAGCCATTCCGGCATTGCCCGTGGTGTTGACAAACACCTTGCCGTCGGGGCGAAACACAAACGTGTAATGACCTTTAAGCACTATCACGATTTTCAAGAACTTCGACATCTCGACCGCACGGTTAAAACGCTCCTCGTCTGTAAAATGTTCGCCAAACAATCGGTCGAACTCGCGCACATGGGGCGTTATCACGGATCCTTGCGGAATATTGTTGATTGGAGTGCGTAATCCAGCTATACAGTTAAGTGCGTCGGCATCAAGAAGAATAGGCGACGCCGCCTGCCGCAGAAAATCATCGATTGCCGACACCGTTGCGGCATGCGTGCCGAGTCCAGGACCGGCGACAACCGTATACTTCTTCTCTGGCACAATCTCTGTAACATAACTGCTTCCCCTGTCCTGACGCACACGGGCCTCAGGCACTGCCGTCTGAAGCGGGATGTAGCAGCACGACGGCGTATGGACATCGACAATGCCAACTCCCGTGCGCAACGCAGCCTTTGCCGCAAGCACTGCCGCGCCTCCCATTCCGAAACTGCCTGCCACAAGAAGCATCCGTCCGAAATCGTGCTTGTCGGCAAACGGATTGCGCGGCTGCAGTCCGTCCTTGACTCCCACACGGTCAATCAGATAATAGTTCGACGGCGTCTGACGGATAGCCTCCTGGCTAAGACCGATGTCGAGCACCTTCCACTCTCCCAAGCACCTGGCATTCTCTCTGAAGAAAAACGCCAGACGCGGAAACTGGAATGTCAAAGTCAGGTTGGCATGGACGATATTGTTGAGAATATTTGTTGAATTAAACTCCGGAAACAGTCCCGACGGCAAGTCAATCGACACGACAAACGCTTCCGACTCATAGATAAGCTTCGCCAATGCCGTATAGCCGCCACGAAGGTTGGACGACAAGCCATTGCCAAACAATCCGTCGACAACAACATCACGTTTTGAAATCTCCGGAACCGTAAACTTCTTCTGCACCTCGACAAACGACGGATATTCCATATCGACAAGACGCTGACGGTTGATGGCGCAATCGTCCGACAGGTCCTTCGTTCTGAACAGAAGAACCTCCGGCTTGTATCCTTGGTCAATCAGCAGGCGAGCCACGGCAAGCGCGTCGCCGCCATTGTTGCCCGGACCCGCAAAAATAATGATACGCTGCGACGGCACCCAACGGGAAACAATTTCAAACGCCACAGCCGAAGCCGCACGCTCCATCAAATCAATGCTCGCTATTCCCTCTTTAGCCACCGTTGCTGCATCGATGGCACGTATATCTGTCGCTGTAAATATTTTCATTCTTGTCTGTAATTAGCCAAAGGACAAAGATAGTGTAAGGTGAGCAAAAAAGAAAGGAACTCGTTCATTTTCTTTTTCCGAACCGCAGCCTATCTTATTCAAACTCGTCTTTTCCATCATTAAGGACCTTAATAACTTTAAAGACCTTAACCCTCCTTATCATTGTCTAAAACGATGTGCGGAAAGCACGCAGCTGCGACCGCAGCTGCAACGCCATGCCATCGGTCATCGAGTTGAGCAACGCATAGAATTGCTGACCGTGATTCATCTCTCGGGTATGTGCCAGCTCGTGAAGCAGCACGTAGTCCATCAGATGTGGAGGCAGCAGCATCAAGTAGCACGACAGGTTGATTGTGCCCGCGCTTGTGCAACTTCCCCATTTCGACCGCGCTCCAGTGACACGCACTTTCTTATAGGTCAGACCATGCATCGAGGCAAGTTCGGCGAGCAATGGAGGCAGAAACTGCTGCGCCCGGCGTTTCATTGCCCTGACAACGGCTGCCGACAGCAACTTCTGCACTTCCGGACGGCTGAACTGAGTGTCGGGCGGGCAAAACACCGTTGCCTTGTCGTCGTCAAACCGCACCGAGAAAAATTGCCGTGTGCCCGAGGCGACACACAGTTTGAAGCACGGCGCATCGATTGTGAAATCAAGGTCAATCAGCCGCGGACGCAACTTCTCGCATCCCTCACGAAGCGTCTGCCGATGCGGCTCTATGGCTTTGAGTACAGAGGCAAGCGACGTGTAGGGAGGCACTGTCACGTGCAGCCCGTCGTCCTTCGGACGCATTGTGATGTTGCGCGCGCGCCGGTTGGTGCGTATCTCTATACGTCCGAAATCGGGGTCCTGAACAATTCTCTTAGTCGGCATATCCACAAGTGTCTACAACCTCAACTTCACTTCGCGTGGCATCGACACGCTCCACACGCACCTGCACCGGTATGCGGTGTGAAAGCTCATCGACATGGCTGATGATGCCCACACGGCGTCCGCCCATCTGATGCAGCGCCTCGAGCGTGTCCATCACGTTGGTAAGGCATTCGTCAGACAGTGTGCCGAAGCCCTCGTCGATAAACAGCGTGTCCACTCCGTTGTCGGCAGCGTTCAAGCGCGACAGGGCAAGAGCCAGCGACAGCGAGACCATGAAACTCTCGCCGCCGGAAAGGATATTGGCGCTCTGCGACACTCCCGGATTATGAGTGTCTTCAACAAGAATAACCAACGAGCCAGGCTGACAAGTCAGCGTATAGCGGTCGCTGAAGCGGCAAAGATAGCCGTTGGCAATGTTGAGCAGGTGCGACAGGATAAAACTCTGCGCCACCTTGCGGAATTGCTTTCCCTCTCTGTCACCAAGATATTTGCACAGCGTGTCCCATTTGTCTTTCTCCGCCCTGGCTTTCTCCGCGGCTACCAATGCGGCGGCATGTGCCTCCGCCTGTTTCTTGTCGTCGGCAAGCCGTTGTGCGTCAAGGGCGTTGCTCTGCAGCAACGCATCGGCTTCAGCGCGTTTTTCTGCCACAACCATCTGCAGGCTGTCGGCTGTGTCGGCCTCAGCCAGCGCCGGACGGTTGGCGCGATGGTTCTCAAGCATTTTCTCAACCGAGGCAAGCGCGCCGGCGCTTTTGTCGGCATCCGCCATTATGCGTTGGCAATAATCCCTTTCGGAGTCTATGCGCGCTCTGCTTGTCTGCGACAGGCTTACAAGCGCGGCTTCTCCGATTTGAGGATTGGCTGCGAAAAATTCAGCGAGTGCGGCTTCAGATTCCGCCGCCGTCTTGTCGGCATTGGCAAGTGCCGCACGACGTTCCGACAGCCGGGCTGTGATTTTTGCAATCGCATCCTTTGTCGCGGCAAGCAGTTTGTTGGTATCGTCAAACCGGCGGCGCTGAGTGTCGCACTCCGTCTGTGCCTGCGCCGCCTCGCGCAACTTCCCGGCAACCACCGCAAGAGCGTTGTTGACGGCATCGATATCGACAGCGGTTTCCGCGTCACGGCATGCCGTCGACGCTTTTTCCGCCATCGACGCATAGTCCGCTCTCGCCTTCTCCAATTTCTTTGTCATTCTGTCGATTTCCCCACTTTGCTGCGCCACCTCCTTTTGTGTCACTGCAAGGGTGGTGGCAGCCTTGCGCAGGCGTTCCTCTGCATTGACCTTGCGCACTCTCACCGGCTCCAGTACCGACTGGAAATGCTCGTCGGCAAGCAGCTGCCCTACGCGCTGTCCGCACACGGGGCACTCCGCTCCAACAACAAGTTTGCTTCTCAATTCTTTGGCAGCGTTGCCAACCGACATCTCCATCTGTGCGTACAATGCCGAGCAGTCGCGGAAATCCGTGTCGGCAGAGTCATATTCAGCCTTTTCCACCGATATCCTCTCTTGGGCGGCTTTCAGTTTTTTGCGGCTTTCCGCAATCGTTTCCGCATGGGTGTCGATAAGCTTGCGCTGTCCGTCAAGTCCGGAAACAAGCACCCGCGCATCGTTGAGCTTTTTCAGCCGGCAGTCGAGCGCAGGTTTGTCTATCGCCACCAGCCTCTTTGTAGCAGCGTCCAGAGCCTTGTTGATCAAACAGATGTCGCCCTCAAGGGCTTTTCCCTTGCCATCCGCGTCTTCAAGACTGCGCTCAAGTCCGGGCAACTCCTTCTTCAATGCCGCCGCGTCGGCACGCGCCTTGTCGCGCTGGCTGAGATAGACGCGCGCTGAAGCCGAGCGGTCGTAGTCGGCGACAAGCTGCCGGCGCTGCTTGAACTCATCCGATTCCATCGCTGTTTTGAGATTGTCAGCCCGACGGCGCGCCTCCACGCATTGCGCTTCAAACGTTGCATTGTCGGCAATCCATTTGCGCTTCGCATCGGCGGCATCAGCCTCCGCCTTAACCTCTTCAATGCGTTTTTCCGCACGCCGATTGCCTCTGCCACGGCTGCCTTTTCCTCGTCGGAGAGCAGACTGATGCCGGCGACAGCCTGACAGCAACGGTCATAGGCGTCGGATGCCGCTTTGGCATGCTCCGCTATCTTCCGCCCCACAACAGAATAGATGTCGATACCCGTCAGACGCTCAAGAATCTCCGCCTTCTCATCACTTTTACTTTGCAGAAACCGGGTGAACTCGCCCTGGGCGAGCAGCGAGGTGCGGCAGAACTGCTCATATTTCATACCGACCACCTCTTGCACCTTGGCTTCGAAATCGGCCTTCTTTGTCCACGTCTCACCGGTTTTCAGAAGAGTCAGAGTCTGGTCCTCTTTCTGGAATTTGCCGGTGGCTTTGTTTCGCGACCGATGTAGATGCCACTGCGCCTCATAGTCGTTGCCATCGTTGCCCTCAAGCAGCAGTTTGGCAAAGCATTCCACCGTGGAGCGGCGCATCAGCTGCCTGTTGGCGTCCACTCCCACATTGCGGTCTTTTTCCTTTTCAACACCGACGAGTGTCGAATCCTCATATTTCTCATCCGTTTTGAATCTTGTCAGCCTCGGAGCACGCGCGTAAAGAGCAAGACACACGGAGTCGAGGATAATGCTCTTGCCGGCGCCTGTAGGTCCGGCAATCAGAAACAGCGGAGTGTCGGCAAGCGGAGAGGCGACAAAGTCGATTTCCGCGTCGGCAATCGACGCTATGTTGTGTATCGTGATGCGTTTCAGTTTCATAGTGCGTTCTCCTCCTCTATTTCTTTTTCAATCCCCGAAATCATAGCCAGATAGTCTGCCGACTCTTTCTCCGGAATCCCTTTGGCGGCGAAAAAGCGCGCCGCCACTTCTCCTACGGTCATCTGACGCAACTGTTCCGGTGTGACATCGGGCAAGGCATTGGCGCGCGCCGACCGGCGACGGTCGGTGACGTTGATTGTGCAGTAGCGGCACGCCTTGCCTTCGAGTGCCTTCGCCACCTGCTCGTTGTAGTCGGACGGGAGTGGCTTGTCGAGCAACACGTTCAACCGTATATACGCCTTTCTGTCGGCAGGAAACTCACGCGCGGCGGCAAGTGCGTCGTCGAAAGCCGCAGGCTGGCTTGGAAGCGTGACAAGCGGACGCGGGTCATTGATGCCAATGGCACGCGCCTCCACAGGCTTGCCTTTCTCGAGGTCGACTATCACAACTCCGTGCTGATAACGCTCGTCAAACCCCACAGCAATCGGCGAACCGCTGTAAGCAGCCCTGCCGTCGCTTCCACGCAGCGTTTGGGGATGGTGGATATGTCCCAATGCAATATAATCGTATGCGGTGCCGAGCGTCGGAAGGTCGACATAATCGACCGTGCCGAGCGAATCATTCTGCATGCGGCGGTGTCCCGTCAGGTCACACCCGAGCACGGCAAGATGCGCTGCCAGCACAGTTGGCAGTCCATCGGCATTCATTTCACCCACAGCCTTCTCCAAGCCTTGAAAAAACGCTTGCTGGCGGTCGCCGTCGGCTGGCGGGAAATTGTGGGGATAGACATAGGGCACTGCGGCTATATAGCCTTTGCCAGGCACGGGGACGACATGCGCTGAATAGTCGGCGCTATTGTCTGCAAGACGGCGCAAAGTGCCGATGACAAACACGTTGTGCGACCGCCAAAGGTTGCGGTATATCTCAAGACGCGAGGCGCTGTCGTGATTGCCGGCAACAATGACTATGACCATCTCGGGGACGGCGGCATGGATTGCGAGCAGCCCTTCGGCATAGACGCGCTGAGCCGCTGCCGACGGCATTGATATGTCGAACACGTCGCCAGCCACGACCATCGCGTCTGGACGTTCCTCAGCCACCACTTCGCACAATTGCCCAAGAAACCGGCGTTGCTCGTCGAGGCGGTCAAAGCCATAGAGCGACTGTCCTAAATGCCAATCGGCTGTATGCAGTATCTTCATCTTATCAATATTGGAGTTTTTATCCACCAAAGTTACTCAATTATTCGCGCAATCATATCAGTTTCTCTCTGAAAAAGCAATAAAACAGAGGGCGCAAACGTTACTTTAATTATGAAGAAAGCCGTATATATCATCGTGTGTCTGCTGCTGACAGCCGTCGCTGCCGGCTGCCGCACGCCCAAACTTTCCGAAGCCGACGCTCAGTTTCAACGGGGAGAGTACTACGACGCGTCGGTGACTTACAAAAAGGTTTACAACAAACTGCGGAAAAAGGAGGAGCGTCCGCAACGCGGAGAAGTGGCGTTCAAGATGGGACGTTGCTATAGGCTGCTCAACATGTCGGCGCGCGCATCGGCGGCTTTCCAAAACGCGCTGCGCTATGAATATCCCGACAGCACGACCCACTTTATGCTGGCTCAGGCTCTACATGCCGACGGCAAATATGCCGCCGCTCTGCGGTCGTATGACAAATATCTTGAATTCTGCCCCGACGACTCCCTTGCCATCAACTGCGCGGAGGGATGCCGCACGGCCCAGGAGATACGCGCCCGCGGGTCGCGCTATGTGGTTAAACAAGCCAAACTTTTCAACTCGCGCCGCGCCGACTTCTGCCCTATGTATCTCGGAGCTGACTGCGACCAGATTTATTACACATCGACTACCGAAAAAGCTACCGGCGACAAGAAAAGTGAAATCACGGGAATGAAGAATGCCGACGTGTTTTTCTCCAAAAAGAACGAGAAAGGCGAATGGGAACGTCCGGAGCCGGTTGAGGGCGAACTCAACACGGAATTTGACGAAGGCATCGTTGCATTCTCGCCCGACGCACAGACAATGTATCTCACCAAAGCGCGACGCGAGCTCAACGCTCCGACATCGGTGGAGATATACACATCGACACGCTCCGACGCAAAATGGAGTGCCCCTGTAAAATTTGAGATTACAGCCGACACGCTGTCTACATTCGGACATCCGGCGGTGTCGCCCGACGGCGAATATCTCTACTTCGTCAGCGACATGCCAGGCGGATACGGAGGCAAGGACATTTGGCGCATATCGCTGAAGGAAAGACAAGGTTCGCTCGTCAACCTCGGCCCCGACATCAACACTGAGGGCAACGACGATTTCCCGTATGTGCGTTCCGACGGCTCTCTATATTTCTCGTCCGACGGACATCCGGGGATGGGCGGTCTCGACATTTTCCGTGCCACGGCTGTCGGCGACCCTGCCGACCTGCGATGGAAAGTGGAGAATATGGGCTTCCCAATCAACTCCGCCGGTGATGATTTCGGAATCACTTTCGGGAAGGGCGAAGATGGATTTTTCAGCTCCAACCGCGGCGACGCGCGTGGCTACGACCACATCTACAGTTTCGAATACGACCCCGTGAGAATCACCATCGAGGGATTGGTGATGGACAAAGACGAGGAGCCGGTGAAGAATGCAATAATACGCATCGTCGGAAACGACGGGTCGAATCAGAAGGAAGTGGCGCGCGACGACGGATCGTTCTCGTTCGCGCTGCAGCGAGGCGTAAAATACGTGATGCTCGCCGGCGCGAAAGGCTACTTGAACCAAAAACAGGAATTCGCTTCCGACTCTACGATGGAAGACGCAAATTATTGGGTGGAGTTCATTCTGCCGTCAATCAGCAAACCGTCGGTGGTTGAAAACATATTCTACGACTACGACAAGGCCGACCTGAGGTCGGAGTCGAAAACGGCTCTCAACGAGCTGATTGCCGTGCTGCACGACAATCCCAACGTGACAATCGAAATGGCTTCTCACACTGACCGATGGGGCTCAGACGCCTACAATATCAACCTGTCGGAACGACGGGCAAAATCGGTGGTTGACTACCTTGTTGAGAACGGCATCAGCCGCGACCGGCTGCAGCCGCACGGCTACGGCAAGTCGCGTCCAAAGACAGTGACCAAACGCATCGCTCGCCTGTATCCGCAGTTCAAAGAGGGCGACATACTGACCGAAGAGTTTATAAAAACACTTTCCGAGGAAGACCAGCAAGCAGCCGACCAGATTAACCGCCGCACGGAATTCTCAGTGCTATCGCTCACCTACAACATGAAATAATCCAGGACTCCCCCCGCCTCCTGAAAAAACAACATACTGCTTGTCGTTTTTTGGATTTGGCAAATTTTGCCGCCAACTTTTTTGCTTACTATTTTACAACATTCTTATCCCGATATGGGGTTTCGAATAAATAGCAATAATACAAAATGAGAGCCGAATTTGAAACGATTAAAAAGAATATAACCCATGCAATCCAAATTACAGGACTGGCAACCCCTATCAACATCGTCCCACAAACATCAAAAAAAATAGTATAAAGCACCAATACAGCATAGGCGGTTTTTTTTATTATTGGTTTTCTAAAATTGAACAACAAGGCAAACAGCA
>ENA-UEQH01000543-UEQH01000543.1-human-gut-metagenome-genome-assembly--contig:-NODE-543-length-20496-cov-36.493266_pt1 | contig 20496 bp, 17 predicted proteins | sample MGYA00242945_ERZ507943 | MGnify/ENA primary metagenome ERZ507943 (study PRJEB26167, sample SAMN06115418) | human gut metagenome | host: Homo sapiens | place: China:Hubei | collected 2015-03-06... | reverse complement strand
CACCTGTAGCCATGTGTAGGGTGTTCCGAGTGTATGTCCTCAACCACACCCACCATGAACTCACGATTGATCTCACGAACATATTCTTGTTCCGGACGGATAGGAGCCTGCTCGTATTCCTCACGGATTTGTTTCAGGAATTGTCCCGTGGTCACACCGCGAATGGCAGCCACGACCTGCAACTGAGAAGTTCCTTCGTAGATATTCGTGATACGTGCATCACGAACCAAACGTTCAATCGGGTAATCCTTCATGAACCCGGAACCTCCGTGTATCTGCAAAGCGTCGTAAGCAATCTCGTTTGCATACTCGCTGGAGAACAATTTCAATAGCGGGGTAAAGATATCGGCCAACTTCTGGTATTTCTTCATCTCCTCACGCTCTTCTTTGTTCAAGGTCCGCTCGTTAGCGATGTGCGTGTAAGCCTTGTACATATCTACAAAACGGCTCGTCTCGTAAAGCACTGAACGTGCAGCCTGTAATTTAGCCTCCATGTTGGTCAACATCTCGTATACAGCCGGGAATTCGATAATTGCTTTACCGAACTGACGTCTTTCTTGAGCATATTTCAAACCTTCACGGTAAGCAGCCTCTGCAATACCCACAGATTGAGCACCAACACCCAAACGGGCTCCGTTCATCAAAGACATCACGTACTTGATCAATCCAAGTTTACGCTCTCCCACCAATTCAGCCGGAGCATCCTTGAACACCAACTCACAAGTCGGAGAACCTTTGATACCCAATTTATTCTCGATACGACGAACCGTCATTCCGCCGTTAGCTTTGTCATAGATAAACATGGACAAACCACGTCCGTCATGCGTACCCTCTTCTGAACGGGCAAGTACCAATGAAATATGAGCGTCACCATTCGTGATGAAACGTTTCACTCCATTCAAATACCATTTACCGTCTTTCTCGCAATAGGTAGCTTTCAACTGTACAGACTGCAAATCCGATCCTGCATCCGGTTCGGTCAAGTCCATGGCGTAAGTATCCCCCTTTGCAGCACGGGGTAAGTACTGACGTTTTTGTTCCTCGTTGGCGAACTCGTGAATCGTTTCAGCACAATCCTGTAATCCCCAGATGTTAGCGAAACCACCATCACCACGGGAAACCAACTCTGCTGCCATCACGTAAGGAACCATAGGGAAGTTCAACCCGTCATACTCACGCGGTAATGACATACCGTACAATCCGGCCTGAGCCAGCATATCATGATTCTGTTGAGTTCCGGCAGCATATTTTACACGACCGTCAATCACTTCCGGTCCCTCGTGATCCACGCTCTCTGCATTTTCAGCCAGCACGTTACCACAAATATCTCCCACGATCTCCAACACTCTATCATAATTATCCATTGCATCCTCGAAATCACGCGGTGCGATCTCGCATTTCCCTGCATCCTCGAAATTGCGCTCTTTCAAAGCAACAATCTTCTGCATCAAGGGATGTCCCAAGTGGAACTTCAAATCCTCGTTATCTGTATAGAAATTTGCCATACCTTTTTTAATTTTAGATTTAGTGATTCTGTGATTTAATGATCTGCGATTCTGTGATTAAAAAATCACTCAATCGTCAATCTCTTAATCACTCAATATTATTTGCTGTTCTTCTTATAATACTGGATCATTTTTGGGATAACCACGTTCAAGTCACCCGTGATCACGTAATCGGCAAATTTATTAATCGGAGCGTTTGCATCCGTGTTAATAGCAATTACCATAGAAGACTCTTCCATTCCGGCAGTATGCTGGATCTGTCCGGAGATACCGCAAGCAATATATAATTTAGGACGAACCGTTGTTCCTGTCTGTCCGATCTGACGTTCGTGTTCGCAGAACCCGGCATCAACAGCAGCACGAGAAGCACCAACTTCCCCGCCTAAAACAGAAGCCAACTCGTATAATAAGTTAAAGTTCTCTTTAGAACCAACACCGTATCCTCCGGCAACAATGATCGGGGCAGCCTTGATATTCACTTTGGATTTTTCCATGTGACGCTCGATCACCTTTACCACCAAGTCGGTATCATCCAAATACTCGTCCACGTTCAATTTCTTCACTTCTCCCTGATGTTGAAGATTGAAGATTTCTTTCTTCATCACACCTTCGCGAACCGTAGCCATCTGCGGACGACATTCCGGGTTCACGATCGTGGCCACGATATTTCCTCCGAATGCCGGACGAATTTGGTATAACAAATTCTCGTATTTCTTTCCGCTCTTGGCATCGGTATATTCACCGATTTCAAGACTCGTACAGTCGGCCGTCAAACCGCTATGTAATGCAGAGGACACACGAGGACCTAAATCACGTCCCACACTGGTTGCTCCCATCAAAGCCACTTGCGGTTTCTCAGCGTCAAACAAACGTACCAACATCTTCGTGTGGGGTAACGTCGTGTAAGGAGCCAGACGAGCATCGTCACCTACCCAAAGTACGTCCACTCCATAAGGGAATACTTGTTTTTCAGTACTTCGCCGTTTTCATCTTTCAGGAATTCCTGCCGGAAATATTCTTCACCTTCACGCAGACCGGAGTTTTCGAGGATAGTTTCCAGAATCATTTCTCCCCAGTTACCCTGTATCTTGGAGTCGCCCTTCAAGGCACGTGTCAGGTTATTGGCATCATCACTGATTTGCTTGTTCAGTTGCACCAGTTCCTTGATGCGGTCTTCCAGTGAGAAACGTTGCTTGGACTCTTTGTCGTACACCTCGCTTACCTGATGTTTGAATTCGTTCAGGTTCTCACCGAAGGGTTTTAGAATGTTGCTCAGACTCTCGGCACTCAGTTTGTTGAAGCTCTCGGTCTTTTGCTGGAAAATCTTGTTTGCAATGTTCTCAAACTCCAGGTTGAACTGCTTGTGCAGGTTGGCTACTTCTTCTTTCTGGTTGTCCAGTTTTTCTTCCAAGGTTTTCTTTTGGACTGAAAGTGCTGCCAACTCCTGTCTTGCAGTTTCAAGAAGACGCAAGGTTTCTTCCTGCTTTTGCTGGGTTCTGCGTAATTCTTGTTTGATAAGCTCCTGTTGTGCAGCATTGCGCTGTTGTTCTGCGGTCAGCAAATCTTGTGCATGACTTTGCTGCATGTCCAGTTTAGTTTGTAGTACACCCGCTTTTCTGGCAGCAGCCAGATATCCGGCAGCAATTCCTACACATAAGCCAATTACTAAATAAATAATCTCCATCGTTATATTTGTATGATTGATGTTACATTCCTCCACCGCTGCTTTGACCACCTGAACTGCCTTCTCCAGCCTTTACATCATCGTTGTTGATGCTGCGTGCAGTCTTTTTGACCTGTGTCTTCAGTTCGCCAAAGCGCCAGCTGATACTTACGCCATATCCCAGCGAATAACTTTTGTTGTTACTCCAGGAACGGAACGTCTCTGTGACGGTTTCGTTGCTGTAGGTATTGTATTTGTTAAAGAAATTGCTGGCATATACGGAGACATTCAGCCGTTTTTCTTTCAGGAACGAGCGACTTAAGTTCAGGCCATAGTAGTAATATGACGAACCTTTGCCTTGCAAAGATATATAAGGTGTACTTCCACCTCCATACATGCTGAGGCGCAAATCCCAAGGAATGGTTTGCTGGATGTTACCGTATAGGCTTCCGTTGAACCCTGAATTATGTGTATTCAGCAAATCGCTCTTGAAGTCGGAGTAGGAACCGGCTGCATTAATAGAAATACGGGTGGTATTGCCCGGATTCCAGTTCATCCATAATGACAGGCGGGTGGTTTGTTTCTTTCCGGCATTGCGGTAGGTATTTTCCAGAATACCTTCGTTCATAAACGAGTAACGCTCGATTCCGTTGTTTGTAAATGTATAGTTCAAACCTGCATTCAGGCTGAATTTTGCAGAGAAGGAACTGAAGGTCATTCCTAGGATGTGAGCTTTTTCTGTTTCAAGATCCGGATTACCGTAGCTGACAGAAGTCGGGTTGCTGGTATCGCGGAACGGATTCAGATACCAGATGCCCGGACGGTTGATACGCATGTTGTAATTGGCACGTATGGACGACGTTGTATTAATCATATACGAAATGTTGGCTGTAGGAACAACATCGTCAAAGCCAGCGCTGAAATTCTTTTCCGGTCTTAAATCGTATGCCACGTCCATAAAAGTGTGTTCGTAGCGTACACCTGCTTTCACACCAAATTTTTTCAGTTTAAGCTGATAGTCTGCATATGCGGCCAGAATGTTTTGTCCCTGTTCGAATTTATCCGACAGGGTATTGTCCTGTTGCATGGAACCATCCTGCTGGAGCAGGAAATATTTACTGTCGCTGGCATTCTGTCGGTAGATGTACTTCATACCTGCATCCACGTAATGCTTTTCGTTGATTGGATTTACATAGTCTATCTGGCCGGTGTGCTCGGCTGTATGAGCATCATTATCAAAGTATTGATTGTTCAAAGTAAACGGAACATCTACTATGTCAAGGTATTCGGTAGATGATTCATTTCCGTTAGGAGAATCATTGTACTTGTATGATACTGTGAGATATTCACCTTTTCTTTTAAAAGAATGCTGATAGTCAAAGTTAATACCTACATTGCCAAAATTGTTGGTGCTACGGTTGCGGGTATTATATTTATAGGATAATTCTTCGGCAGCCGAAAGCATCCGGTTATACGAATCACTGTTACTTTTGAATTTTCCTCCAAACATGTTGGCAGAGAAGGTAATCAGATTCAGCGTGTCGATTTCGTAGCTTCCTTCCAGATTGCCATATTGGAAGTTGCCGTTGCTTTTTGAGGAACCTCCGGATGAGAGGTACTTGTTCTCGTCGGATGTAAAATCCTCACGTCCGGAATCAAAATAACTTCTGGGCGATGTATTATAGTTATACGAATAGTTTCCGCTTACGGTAAATTTTCCTACCTGTACAGTTCCATACCCGTATCCGCCGATACCATGATTACTGCCTCTGGCTCCTAAAGTAACATTGTAGCCTTGCATGCGTGTATCGGTTGTAATGATATTCAGAATTCCTCCGATTCCTTCTGCATCGTATTTGGCACCCGGTTCGGTGATGACTTCTATCGACTTGACAGAATTGGCAGGCAGGCTGCGCAATACTTCTTTGGGATTGTTGCTCATTAAAGTATTGGGCTTTCCGTTTACGTGTACCTTGAAATTGCTAGAGCCGTTTACCTGGATATTGTCTTCTCCGTCAACGGTTACCAGCGGAACTTTTTTCAGCATTTCCAGTGTGGTGTTGGTCTGCGAGTCCGGGTCGTCTTCTATGCTGTAGGAAATTTTGTCTATCTCAGCTTTTACCAGCGGCTTTTGTGCTACTACTTCCACACCTTTCAGCATTTCACTGGCTTCTGCTGTAAAAATAGTTCCTAAATCTATACTCTTATTTGTATTGCTGATTTCGAATTCTCTGGATACTGTGAGTTTTCCTATTGAGGTAAAACTGATGATATATTGTCCGGTAGTTTTCAGTTTTTCATTGAACTTACCGTTTTCATCTGTTACAGCAAGTTTTACAGGTTTATCCGGAGCTTTTTTGCTCACAATCCGGATGGTGGCATAGGGTTCACTTTCGTTTAGAAGCGAATCAACAAGCACACCTTTTACTGTGTAGTTAGAAGTAGTTTTCTGTGCATAAACATTTATGCCCATTATGCATAACAGAAAACAAATGATGCCTTTGAATAGTGTTGTCTGCATACCCCTGATTTTATTAATAAATTAGATAAAGTAGTTATAATGCTTTGAATTGTTTTTATAGTGAAAATCGCTTTTAAATATACATCTATTTGCTGAGAAACAGCTTTTTACGATGCTTTTTTTTCTATTCCTTTAAATTAATTGATAAATTGTCAATAGTTTTAATAGATTAGTCCGATGTTTGATTGTAACAGTCAATGGATATACTGCTTGGATTTAACTGGATAAATATATATAAGATAAAGTAGACTTTTCTGCCATAGATGTATCTCTTGTCATGTGCTTTCTGTCAATATGGCATGTTTTTAGTTTGGCACACTTTTGGTAATAAGATAAGTGCTTGCCTGTAGAGGCATTGAATAACAATTGTAGAAATAAAAAACTAAAAAATAAGAACTATGAACATTAAACCATTAGCAGACAGAGTCTTGATTCTTCCGGCTCCTGCAGAAGAGAAAACAATCGGTGGTATTATCATTCCTGATACAGCAAAAGAAAAACCTTTGCAGGGTGAAGTTGTTGCAGTAGGCAATGGTACTAAAGACGAAGAAATGATCTTGAAAGTAGGCGATACAGTTTTGTACGGAAAATATTCGGGTACAGAAATTGAATTCGAAGGCAAGAAATACTTGATGATGCGTCAGAGTGACGTTCTGGCAGTAATTGGATAATAGATTAGTTTAACATTAAAAGATTCAGAAAATTATGGCAAAAGATATTCTCTTCAACATTGACGCTCGCGATCAGTTGAAAAAAGGTGTAGACGAACTGGCTAACGCAGTGAAAGTAACACTGGGCCCTAAAGGACGTAATGTTATCATCGAAAAGAAATTCGGTGCTCCTCACATCACTAAAGACGGTGTGACTGTAGCAAAAGAAATTGAATTGGCAGATGCTTTCCAGAACACAGGTGCACAGTTGGTTAAATCGGTTGCTTCTAAAACTGGCGATGATGCCGGTGATGGTACAACTACTGCAACTGTTTTGGCTCAGGCTATCGTAGGCGTAGGTTTGAAGAACGTTACTGCAGGTGCAAACCCAATGGACTTGAAACGTGGTATCGACAAGGCTGTGGCTAAAGTAGTAGAATCTATCAAAGCTCAGGCTGAAACTGTAGGCGATAACTACGACAAGATTGAACAGGTGGCTACTATCTCTGCAAACAACGACCCTGTTATCGGTAAACTGATTGCAGATGCAATGCGCAAAGTTTCTAAAGACGGTGTTATCACTATCGAAGAAGCTAAAGGTACTGACACTACAATCGGTGTAGTAGAAGGTATGCAGTTCGACCGTGGTTACTTGTCGGCTTACTTCGTAACAGATACTGAAAAGATGGAATGTGTAATGGAACATCCATATGTATTGATTTACGATAAGAAGATTTCTAACCTGAAAGATTTCTTGCCTATCCTGGAACCGGCTGTTCAGAGCGGACGTCCTTTGTTGGTTATCGCAGAAGATGTAGACAGCGAAGCTTTGACTACTTTGGTAGTTAACCGTCTGCGTGGTCAGTTGAAGATCTGTGCAGTGAAAGCTCCGGGCTTCGGCGACCGTCGTAAAGCAATGTTGGAAGACATCGCAGTGCTGACTGGCGGTATCGTAATCAGCGAAGAAAAAGGCTTGAAACTGGAACAGGCTACACTCGAAATGTTGGGTACTTGCGATAAGATTACAGTTTCTAAGGAAAATACAACTATCGTAAACGGTGCTGGTCAGAAAGAACTGATTCAGGAACGTATCAACCAGATTAAGGCTGAAATCAAGAATTCTACTTCTGATTATGATAAAGAAAAACTGCAGGAACGTCTGGCTAAATTGTCAGGTGGTGTAGCTGTTCTTTACGTAGGTGCTGCCAGCGAAGTTGAAATGAAAGAAAAGAAAGACCGTGTAGATGATGCTTTGTGTGCTACTCGCGCTGCTATCGAAGAAGGTATCGTACCGGGTGGTGGTGTAACTTACATCCGTGCCATCGATGCTTTGGAAGGTATGAAGGGTGACAACGCTGACGAAACTACTGGTATCGAAATCATCAAGCGTGCTATCGAAGAACCGCTTCGTCAGATTGTAGCTAATGCGGGTAAAGAAGGTGCTGTAGTGGTACAGAAAGTACGTGAAGGCGAAGGTGACTTCGGTTACAATGCTCGTACTGATGTTTACGAACACTTGCATGCTGCCGGTGTAGTAGACCCAGCTAAAGTTACTCGTGTAGCATTGGAAAACGCTGCTTCTATTGCTGGTATGTTCCTTACTACTGAATGTGTAATTGTAGAAAAGAAAGAAGACAAACCTGAAATGCCGATGGCTGCTCCGGGAATGGGCGGTATGGGCGGCATGATGTAATGTCTGCTTCATAAGCAATCATAGAAAAGTCCTCTGTACTGAAAAGTATGGAGGACTTTTTTTGTGTATAGTTTAATTAAGATGGTTAAACTTGTTTTTTAGGGCGGAAACTTTATATTTGCATATCGGATTTTATTGTTTTTGATTATGACAAAAGAAGATTTGATGCGAAAAGCCATTGAGCTTTCTATTGAGAATGTAGCTGCAGGTGGAGGACCTTTTGGGGCTGTCATTGCCCGTAATGGTGAAATTATAGCTACGGGAGTGAATAGGGTAACTTCGAACTGTGACCCGACTGCCCATGCCGAGGTAAGTGCCATAAGGGCAGCTGCCAAAGCATTAGGAACGTTTGATTTGAGTGGTTGTGAGATTTATACTTCTTGTGAACCTTGTCCTATGTGTCTTGGGGCGATTTATTGGGCACATCTGGACCGTATTTATTATGGAAATACCAAGCATGATGCTGCTGCCATCGGGTTTGATGATGCTTTTATTTATGAGGAATTGGATTTAAAGCTCGAAGACCGGAAACTGCCATCGGAGCATTTATTAGGCAATGAAGCTATCAAGGCTTTCCAAAATTGGGAACAGAAGGATGATAAGGTATGCTACTAAAACAACAAAGGCTGCTTGACATGGTTTCGTCGGGCAGCCTTTTCTCCATTTTCATTGCTTTTTCTTTTTTTCCTTGGAATACTTAAAACAGCTGTATTCGTATTCTGTTCATTTATTTGTCGTTTAGTTTCCACGCCTGGATTTCGTTTTCTCCCATGCGCTGGAGAGTTCTGACAAAGAAATTTTTCATTTTTTTAATCATCTTCCTTGTAATATTATGTTTTACGACACAAAATTACAGCTTAAATGTATTTGTTATTCTATTGGGATGCAGAATTTACTAAAAAAAGCCTAATTCTTGATTTATATCAACAAATTAGGCTTGTCGACTTTTAAAGGGTGTTTTAATTTTCGTTTGTTTGAATATTCTTTATGAGAACTTTCTGAAATTCGTTTTCAAAATTGGGAGTGAAAACATCTTTCCCTAAGTTAGCTTTAATATCCTCTATACGCCAAAAGCGTCCATCTGCCACTTCTTCACTGGGAGAGATTTCTCCGTCGTAAATTGTTTTATGGGTGAATACCAGCTCTTTCTCTCGATCGGATTCGAAAACATAGTGCGTCAGGCGCTGAGGCTCGAATTCGGTAATGCCCAGTTCTTCCTGTACTTCGCGCTTTAACGCTATCTCAACACTCTCGCCCAAATCAATGTGGCCTCCTACGGCAGTATCCCATTTGCCTGGTTGTATGTCTTTCCAGTCGGGGCGTTTTTGAAGGTAAAGTTCGCCTTTGCTGTTGAATACGTGAAGATGAACGACTGGGTGCAATAGTTTGCTGCCATTGTGACATTCGCCACGAGTTGCAGCTCCGGTGATATTGCCGTCTTCGTCTACAACTGGAAACATTTCTTCGTTATTATCTTTCATTACTTGTTAATTTTAAGGAATCAGCAGTGATGAATCGCCATAGCTCAAGAAGCGGAAGTCATGAGCCAGGGCATAATCGTAAATTTTCCGCCAGTCTCCCTTTACGAAGGCCGAAACCAGTAACAGGAGTGTACTTTGGGGCTGGTGGAAGTTGGTTATAATTCTGTTGACTATTTTATAGGTATAACCCGGAGCAATGATAATCTGCGTACTGGTGTGCAGGGCATCCAGCTGGTTGCGTTGCATATACTCCAAAATAGCGGTAAGAGCAGTCGTTGCGTCAGGTTCATCTTTCAGCTCGTAAGGTGTCCATTGGCGAACGTGCAGTTCTTCCTGACTGGCATCGGGATGTGCCAGCAGGGTAGTGCCGATATAATAAAGACTTTCCAGTGTACGCACGGAAGTTGTACCTACGGCAAGTACCTTACCCGGATGTGCCAGCAGCTTTTCGATGGTCTGACGGTGAACTGAAATATATTCGGTATGCATTTCGTGCCCTTCTATTTCTTCACTTTTTACCGGCTTGAAAGTTCCTGCACCTACATGTAGGGTCACTTCTTCAAGGTCGACTCCTTTATTTCGGAGATTGTCAAGCACCGTTTCTGTGAAATGCAGTCCCGCAGTAGGAGCTGCTACAGAGCCTTTTATCTTGGAGTATACCGTCTGATAGGTCTTCTTGTCACTTTCCTGCGTTTCTCTGTTCAAGTAAGGAGGAATGGGCAACTCGCCGAAAACTTCCAGAATATCTGCAAAGGTGATTTGCTCATTGTCCCATGTAAAGTCAATCCAGTGGCTGGTACCTCTGTTTTCGCCTCGCGTAGCAGTGAGCCGGATGGTATGTCCTTTCACTTCCATTTCTTTGGTCAGTGCACCTTCTTTCCATTTCTTCAGATTGCCTACCATACATAGCCATGCACTGTGACGGGTTTGCTGGAAGTTCAGTACATAGTCGTTGGGCTGGATAGGTTCCAGACAGAAAATTTCAATCAAAGCCCCGGTTTCTTTTCTGAAGTGCAGACGGGCCTGAATGACTTTGGTATTGTTGAAAATCATCAGTGTACCGGGTTCTATGTAATCGGGCAATTTGTGAAATACCGATTCGCTCACTGCTCCCTGATTGTAAATCAATAGTTTCGACTGGTCTCGCTGCGCAAGAGGAAATTTGGCAATCCGTTCATCGGGCAACGGATAATTGTAATCGTTTATTTTGATATGCTTTGTATCTTCCATCGCTTTTTTTTCTTTATCTTGACAAAAGTAGTTACATTTGCTTAAACAAAAAAAGAATAATCATGAAAATAGGTGATAAAGTTCGTTTCCTCAGTGAAGTAGGAGGAGGTATTGTCAGAGGATTTCAAGGAAAAGATGTAGCTTTGGTGGAAGGTGAAGACGGGTTTGAAATACCCATGCTGATTAGGGAATGTGTGGTAATCCAGACGGATGATTATAATATACCCTTGAAAAGTGTGAAGAAGCCGGAACCGGAAATCGTGGATGAAGAACCGGAAGAAGAAAAGCCGATTACTTACAGGGCACCTGAGATTCGGGGAAATGATATTCTGAATGTTTATCTGGCTTTTGTTCCGCAGGATATAAAGGCTATTTCATCGACAGCCTTCGATGCTTATCTGATAAACGACAGCAACTATTTTATCGACTACGTATATCTTTCGGCAGAGGGTAAAAGCTGGTCTTTAAGAAGTCGGGGAACAGTAAAGCCTAACATGAAAATGCATCTGGAAGAATTCGAAAAAGGTGCATTGAATGAATTGGAGCATGTAGCTGTGCAGCTGATGGCCTATAAGGATGACCGGACTTTCTTGCTGAAACCTGCCGTATGCAAGGAATTGCGCATTGATACCGTAAAATTCTATAAGTTGCATACTTTCCAGGCAAGTGATTTCTTCGAAGTGCCTTCATTGGTTTATGATATCGTGAGAGACGATGAAGTATCAAAGGAGTTTTTTGCTTCGGCCGATGATATCAAGGAAGCTTTATTGAAAAAGAATCAGGATGAACTGCCTGCCAAGATTCAGCGCAAGCAACGGCAGATGAAGAACAATATTCTGGAAGTAGACTTGCATATCCACGAATTGCTGGATGATACTACAGGCATGAGTAATGCCGAAATGCTGAATTATCAGTTGGATGTATTCCGTAAGACACTGGAAGAGTTTAAAGGTAAGCGGGGACAGAAAATCGTGTTTATTCATGGAAAAGGAGATGGCGTATTGCGTAAAGCCATTTTGGATGAACTGAAGCGGAAATATAAAACATACCAAAGTCAGGATGCTTCATTCCGTGAATATGGTTTCGGTGCAACGATGGTAACGATAGCTTAAGCGTATGGGAACATTAAAAGAGTTATTGGGCAACGACCGTTTTGCCGTTCAGGCAGGAGCAGAACTGCTGGAAATCCAGCCCGGATATGCGAAAGCCAGGATGCTGGTAACTTCAAACCATTTGAATGGTGGAGGAGTATGTCAGGGAGGTGCTTTGTTTACATTGGCTGACTTGGCTTTTGCTGCGGTTGCAAACAGCCGTTCCAATCTGACCTTGTCGTTGAATGCAAACATTACTTTTTTGCGTGCTGTAACGAAAGGCTATGTGTATGCAGAGGCTGTAGAAGTATTCAATCACCGGAAGGTACCTTTTGTAGAAGTACGCTTGACAGATGAGTCGGGCGAGCTTGTAGCCATGTTCACCAGTTCCGGTTACCGGAAAAGTGATGAGCTGAAGCTGGATGGATTGATGTAATCACAAATGCCCATTACTCATTCGAAAACAGAATTAGTAATGGGCATTTTTTTTGTTGCCGTTTATTTTTGTATTTTCTTTTTCTCCATGATTTTCAGAAAGCGCTCTATATCGCTTTTTATTTTCTGATACAGCTCGGATTGCTTATAGTTGGTATTCTTGTGGATAACAACATCCACACCTATCAGGCTGCGTTGGTAGCTGGTCAGTTCGTTGTGCAGTTGCATGTCGTGCAGTGCCAGATCGTGTATCTGCTGTTCCCGTTCACGGCGAAGCACAGTACATACTGGGACCAGCAGACGCATTACGACGTTATCCATAATGTGGTGCCCTTGTATAAACAAATAGGTGTTCTCCGGATATACTCCCAAGGTTTTGAATTCCTTTTTCATTGCTTCAATCTCGGGAATTGCATTGGCATGCCTTCTTTCCAAATCATGGAGTTTCCGGTTTACCTTTTTGGCCATTACTTCAAGGCTGTGTTCCGGATGTCTGGTACTTACCTGTTCTATTTTTACATACGAGCAGAAGTCCAGCAATGAAAATTCCGATAAAATATGCTTTCTGTAAAACCATACGGACCATATAAACAATGGATAGGCTATCTGTGAATACAGTTTCATAAATGCAGGGAAGTCTATCAGCATGTGGTCGTTCAGTGTTGCGGTGACACACACTTCGTGCAACCCTTCCGCATAGCAATGGTAGTTTTCTATGGCATAGGCATAAGTTTGCAGTACGTAAGGGTTATTGTTGATATATTTGGATGTATTGGTTCTTCCTTGTAGCAGATAGTCATAGTCGCTGTCCACACAGGCAATCATATTCTCTCCTAGCTGGTTTCCCAGCTGATTCATCAGTACTGTTTTCTTTCCTTTTGCCAGAGAATTATTGGATGGAAGCATTACTTCGAAGTAGCGCGTCTCATCTTCGTATTCCGACAAGAGAGACCGCCAGAAAGAAATGTCGTCATAACTCTCTACGTATGCTACGATTTTTCTTCTTGCCCGTTTGGGCTTCAGACTATTAGCTGCGCCGATATACAGGGAAGAAAGGTTTTCGGTAAGTCTTTTTCCCATGGCTTTTCAATTTATTTGGTTGTTATATCCGATACTTCTGTCACACTGTCTACCCATCCGTTCATGATAACGGCCGGAGAGTGAGTGGTCAGTACGATTTGTACGTTAGGATTCAGTTTTCTGATAAGTGAAATCAGTTTCTGCTGCCATTCTACATGGAGAGATATTTCGGGTTCATCCATGAAAAGCGTACAGTGCTCGTTATCCTGAACCAGCACGGTAAGAAGGATTACCAGCATCTGTTTTTCGCCCGAAGAAAGCTGATAAGGAGTCAGAATATCCCCGTCCTGAACAAACTGAATTTCATTGCTTTTACGGATGATGGACTTTCCGGTTTCGCTGAAAAGTTCATCCATCAAATCCTGGAATCTGGTTTTGGGAGCCGATATGCCGGCAGCCTTTAGCTGGTCTTCCGGGTTTCCGCTGGTAAGCAGTTCTATAATGCGGTTCCCAATGTTTACCTGATAATCCAGGTAGCGTCTTTGCAGCTGGTAGATTTGCCAGTCGAGTTCTGTCTTTACTTGCTGGTTGCCTATCTTTTCAAGTAAGCTGGCATTCAGTAAAGGACGGTCAAAACTGCGTATGGCATCAAAGTGGATGTAAGTTGCGTCTTCCGGATAGAAAATAAAGGACACACCGGGAGCTACTCCGTTGCTCAGAGAGCCTCCTTCAAGTGCTCCCAGAGAGATAACAGATTTGTTTAGGATGGTACTTTTACCGATTCCGTTAACTCCACTCAGAATATTTACATCGGGATGCAGGTCCCACAATATATTCTTTCGGCCCCACAAACCTTTAATCACGATTCTTTTTATGTAATCGGCTTGTTTTTTCATGGCGATATTTTTTTCTGTTTAAAACAAATATAGGAATTTCATAGGAATTAATCAAATGAATTGCTGGTTCTTTTTTTCATTCCTTGTACCTTTGCATGCACACTTCAAGTGTAAAGTAACTGCGAGATTTTAAACTGAAGAAAGAGATGGATTTAAAAAATGTAAGGGCACATTTATCCTTGTTGGCTGCGGCCAGCATGTGGGGATTGATGTCGCCTGTTGGTAAGGCTGCCATGGAGGCAGGTATCAGCGGACTGGCACTGGCTAATATGCGTATGATAGGCGGGGCTGTTTGTTTCTGGATTACTTCACTGTTTTTGAAACAGGAACATGTATCCAGTCGTGATTTGTTATTGTTGTTTTTTGCCTCATTGCTGGGAATTGTGTGTAATCAGGGATGTTTTACATTCGGGTTGTCGCTTACTTCTCCAGTGAATGCATCCATTGTGACTACAACTATGCCGATTGTAACGATGGTGTTGGCTGCACTTTTCTTGAAAGAACCCGTAACACCGTTAAAAGTTTCAGGTATTTTTCTCGGTTCAGCAGGCGCTTTGGTGCTGATAATGAGCAGTAGGAACGGAACGGCGCATGAGGGAAATATCTGGGGCGATGCACTTTGTGTGGCGGCTCAAGTAAGCTTTGCCTGTTATCTGACCATCTTTAAGCAACTGATAGCCCGATACAATGTATTTACCTTAATGAAATGGATGTTTACGTATGCTGCAATCTGCTTTATCCCATTTTCGTATGCTGATTTTTCGACAATGGATTTCTCTGCATATTCGTGGACAGTATGGCTGGAGGTAGGCTATGTCATTTTGTTTGGAACCTATCTGGCTTATATTCTGATGCTGATAGGGCAGAAAACATTACGTCCTACGGTAGTAAGTATGTATAATTATATGCAACCGGTCGTTGGTTCTAGCGTAGCGGTAGTGATGGGACTTGCAACATTCGGATGGGTAAAGGGACTGGCTGCATTGCTGATTTTTTCAGGAGTATATCTGGTAACCCAAAGCAAGTCGCGCGCACAAGTATTGATGGAACAAAAAGGACAAACAGATGAAAGAGAATAACAGTAAGATCGTGTCGTCGGTGCTGTATCTGCAGCGTCAGTATGAATTGCTTAAAATGGAGTACGAGTATGAAAAAGAGCAGTTCAAGCAGCAGACCGAACTGATGGGAGTTGGGAGGAAAATCAAGCGTGGCATGTGCTGGTATCCTCTTAATTTGGGCCGAAGTTATTATAATGCATTGAATCAGCTGGTGGTCGAAGTAGAACGGCGAGAAGATAAGGAAATCGAGCATTTGTTTGAATACGGTCGTCCGGTATGTTTTTTCTCACAGGATTTTTCGGGGAAACTGCATTATCTGAATTTTGTGGCTACGGTAAGTTATGTGGACGAAGACCGGATGGTGGTTGTTCTGCCCAATATGGACGCATTGTTGGAACTGCAAAACAGAGATGTGTTGGGAGTACAATTGTATTTTGATGAAACCAGCTACAGACTGATGTTTGATGCTTTGAAGCAAGTCTTGTCTGCCAAGAATAATCGGTTGGAAGAACTTCGTGAAATATTTCATGGCGTACAGCCGATTTCGGAATTTTCATTTCAGCCGGTTCGCTTTCCATGGCTTAACCGTACACAGGAAGAAGCTGTAAATAAAGTTTTGCATGCCAAGGATGTAGCTATTGTGCATGGCCCTCCCGGAACTGGGAAAACCACAACCCTCGTAGAAGCCATTTATGAAACCTTGCATCGTGAAAACCAGGTCTTGGTGTGTGCACAGAGCAATATGGCTGTCGATTGGATTAGTGAGAAACTGGTAGACAGAGGAGTGAGTGTATTACGTATAGGAAATCCCAGCAGGGTAAACGACAAGATGCTTTCCTTTACCTATGAGCGCCGTTTTGAAGCCCATCCGGATTATCCGCAGCTGTGGGGAATTCGCAAGGTTATCCGTGAGTTGTACAGCAGACTGCGGAAAGAATCCCGTAAAGAAGATATAAGGACAAAGATCAATTCGCTGAAGGACAGAGCTGCCGAACTGGAGATACGAATCAATGCAGCTTTGTTTGCCGAGGCCCGTGTCATAGCCTGTACGCTGGTCGGCAGTGCCAGCCGTTTGCTGATAGGACAGCGCTTTGGAACACTTTTCATTGATGAGGCTGCCCAGGCACTCGAACCTGCTTGCTGGATTCCGATTCAGAAAGCCGACAGGGTTATTTTTGCGGGAGACCATTGCCAGTTGCCTCCCACCGTGAAATGTCCGCAAGCGGCTAATGCCGGACTGGCTGCTACACTGATGCAGCGTGTGGTACAGAACAAACCCGAAGCTGTTTCGTTGCTGAAGTTACAGTATCGGATGAACGAGGAAATCATGCGCTTCTCCTCCGACTGGTTCTATGGAGGTGCACTGGAGTCGGCTCCCGAAGTGAAATACCGTAGCATTCTGGACTTTGATACTCCGATAGAATGGGTGAATACAGAATCCTTGGATTGCAATGAAGAGTTTGTCGGCGAAAACTACGGGCGTATCAACAAGCCGGAAGCAGAACTTTCTATTTCCCAACTGAAAGAGTATATCGGGAAAATTGGTAAAGAACGTTTTCTGGAAGAAAGAATCGATATCGGTTTGATATCGCCTTATAAGGCACAGGTGCAATACCTGCGTCAGCTTATCAAAAAAGATTCGTTTTTCAAACCTTTCCGGAGTAGTATTACCGTAAATACCGTCGACGGTTTTCAAGGGCAGGAACGAGATGTGATTCTAATCAGCCTGGTGCGTGCCAACGAAGACGGACAAATTGGCTTTTTGAATGACTTGCGAAGAATGAACGTTGCCATTACGCGTGCAAGGATGAAATTAATCATTTTGGGTGATGTTTCTACTTTGACGCGGCATAAGTTTTATCGGAATCTGTATGAATACATCTGTAAACTGAGAGATTAATGGTAGTAAACTGTTAAAAGAGCTGTACTATGTGCAATAATTGTAAATAGATTATTATCTTTGGAATGCTAATTATTCATTCATTCTTTAATTTTTTATTTGCAATATGTTCTTAGAACTGTTACAATCTCCCTATTTCTCAATTTTTTTGATTGTTGCATTAGGGTTTATGTTGGGGCGAATCAAAATCTGTGGTTTGTCTCTAGATGTTTCAGCGGTTATTTTTATCGCTCTGTTTTTTGGCCATTTAGGAGTCTTTATACCTAAATCGCTTGGAAATTTCGGTCTGGTACTGTTTATCTTTACCATTGGATTACAGGCTGGTCCCGGTTTTTTTGATTCGTTTCGGAGTAAGGGCAAAACCTTGATTCTGATTACACTGCTGATTATCAGTTCGGCCTGCCTTACGGCTGTAGGACTGAAGTATCTGTGCGATATTGATACACCTAGCGTTGTCGGTCTGATTGCCGGGGCATTGACCAGTACGCCGGGTCTTGCAGTAGCAATCGATAGTACCGGTTCTCCTTTGGCTTCCATTGCGTATGGTATTGCTTATCCTTTTGGAGTAATTGGAGTTATCTTGTTTGTAAAACTGCTGCCCAAAATCATGCGGGTTGATTTGGACCAGGAAGCCAGACGTCTTGAAAAGGAAAGACGCGGAAAATTCCCCGAGCTGAAAACTTGTACCTACAAAGTAACCAATGCGGTAGTGTTTGGAAAGTCGCTTGCCGAAATAAACATCCGGGCCATGACGGGAGCGGTTGTTTCTCGTCTGAAGCACGAAGATTCTATTGTGATTCCTACAGCAAAAAGTGTCCTGAACGAAGGTGACTTTATTCAGGCCGTAGGTAGCGAAGAGTCTTTGAAACAGCTGACTGTACTGATGGGCGAACGCCTGGAAGGTGAGTTGCCTTTGGCTTATTCGCAAGAAACCGCTTCATTGCTGCTTACAAAGAAAGATATGATAGGCAAGCAGATAGGCGATTTGAACTTTATGCAGAATTTTGGCTGTACGGTAACACGTATTCGTCGAAGCGGTATCGACCTTTCTCCTTCACCGGATTTTGAGTTGAAATTTGGTGACAAATTAATCATTGTAGGCGAAAAGGAGGGTATCAAGACAATCGCACAGATGCTGGGCAATGACGAGAAGAAACTGTCGGATACAGATTTCTTCCCGATAGCAATGGGTATTGTATTGGGTGTCTTGTTTGGAAAACTGAATATTTCATTCAGTGAAAACGTGTCTTTCTCTCCTGGATTGACAGGAGGTGTACTGATTGTAGCCTTGTTACTAAGTGCGGTGGGTAAAACAGGTCCTATCTTGTGGTCTATGTCAGGTCCGGCCAATCAGTTGCTCCGTCAGTTAGGATTGTTGCTCTTCTTGGCCGAAGTAGGAACTTCTGCAGGAAAAACATTGGTGGCTACATTCCAGGAAAGCGGTTTGCTTATGTTCGGTGTGGGAGCTGCCATTACGATGGTTCCTATGTTGATTGCTACACTTGTAGGAAGACTGGTGTTTAAAATCAGTTTGCTGGATTTGCTTGGAACCATTACAGGAGGTATGACCAGTACCCCAGGTTTGGCTGCAGCCGATTCGATGGTAGACAGTAATATACCGGGTGTAGCTTATGCTACAGTTTATCCGATAGCCATGGTATTCCTGATTTTATTTATCCAGTTTATTGCATCGGGAATTTAATAAAGGCATAAAACGTATAATAATAAAAGGCCGCTTCTCCGGAAAAAGGGAAGCGGCCTTTTGTGTGTTATAACTCCTGAAAAAAACTCCAGTTTCTTTTTGCTTGGGCATTATTGAGAGAAATCTGCGTCTCTCTTATGATAAACGTTGATTACGCTTATAACAAACGTTTATCTCACAAAAGATAAACTAAAACGACAAGGCTAAAATTTGCGATGCATATTACCGGACTTTTATTGAATAGAGAGGTCAGACTCTGGGAGTACTATTCAAGTCACTTCCGGCTGGCCGTTGGTATACACGCAAGCCAAACATCGGAATAATAGCCAAGATATAATCGAAAATTTCGCTTTGGATAGCTTCGTATTCGGGCCATACAGGTGTATCTGTAAAGCAATATATCTCTAGCGGAAGTCCTTCCGGGGTCGGTTGCATCTGTCGTACCAGCAGGGCGTATGTTTTATGGATACGTTTATGGTTTTTCAGATAGTTGAGTATATACTGGCGGAGCAGGTACAAGTTGACAACCGGTTTTTCTTTGTCGTATTCGATACCTTCCAGCAATCCCGCTTTTTCTATTCTTTCAAGTTCATCAGGGGTATAGAACCGGATGGAGGTAAGGTCAATGTTGATTGATCTTTTGATGCGTCGGCCTTTGCTTTCCTGCATGCCCCGCCAGTTCTGAAAAGAATCGCTTACTAAAATATAAGGCGGAATTGTAGTAATGGTTTTGTCAAAGTTCTGCACTTTCACCGTAGTCAGAGAAACTTCGATAACCGTTCCGTCTGCTCCATATTTACTCATGGTAATCCAGTCTCCCGGCCGGAGCATGTCGTTGGCCGATAATTGTACACCTGCTACAAGTCCTAAAATACTGTCCTTGAAAATCAACATCAGGATAGCGGCCGATGCACCAAGTCCGGCCAGTATGCTTCCTGCATTCTTGTCTATCAGAATACTGATGATGATAATGATTCCAATGAATATGGATACCAGGTTTATCATCTGGTAGATACCTTTCAGAGGTCTGTTCTTTAAAGATTCATGCTCACTGGTAATTTCGTGTATCGTAAACAAGAAGGTGTTGATAAGTTGGAGTGAGGCGATTACCAGTGCAATGAGAGAGGCTTTCAGAAGCAGGTGCAGCAGGTAAGGCGAATCTGTGAGAACAAATGGCAGCAGGATATACCACACAATGGGAGGGACCATGTAACAAAAATGTTTCAACATTTTCTCATTGAAGATGTAGTCATCCCATGTTGCTTTGGTTTTTGAGGTTATCTTTTGAATAATGGGGATGATTAGATGCTTGAAAATTTTTGTGCTCAGGTAGGACAATAGGGCTATTCCTGCCAGTGAGAGCCATTCGATGGCCCATGTTGCATGCTGTGGGTTAAAGAGCCAGTTGGTAAATTCTTTTATCATGTTGTCTTATGTTTATATACTGGTATGCAAATTTAGAAATATATTTAATTATTCAAAATAGAAGTCCAATGACTCTTTTGTTCAGATGTACTGAGGATTGTTTCCAAACTTTTCTTATTTTTGCCCTATAATTTAATCTTATTACTATAATCAATACTTCGGTAAATTTTTACCGATAAATTAAAATTAAACAATAGAATCGGTGTTAGCCGGTTCAAAATTATAT
>ENA-UEQH01000537-UEQH01000537.1-human-gut-metagenome-genome-assembly--contig:-NODE-537-length-20716-cov-25.234992_pt1 | contig 20716 bp, 20 predicted proteins | sample MGYA00242945_ERZ507943 | MGnify/ENA primary metagenome ERZ507943 (study PRJEB26167, sample SAMN06115418) | human gut metagenome | host: Homo sapiens | place: China:Hubei | collected 2015-03-06... | reverse complement strand
CGCAGAGAAGGCAACGGCAAGCATATCACCATTCACGGAGCTACGGGCAACAACCTCAAGGGGGTGGATGTTGATTTGATAAAAATCTATAAAGTTTGTTCAGTCAGCTCTAAAAAAAGTAACAACCATCCAATTCTTAGCATTTATATCCATTCCCATACAATGATTACCATTCCGATAAAGTTCTCTAAAGATGGTGTCATTATCTCTACAATAGGAATATCCAAAGCGTATTTGGTCTTTGCCTAATGAATCGAAAAAGCGTCCATTTGGGCTAAACTTGAATACACATTTCTTGATTTTCTTTGACTTGGGATATTTGGTTAGTATCACATACAAGATACTGTATGTGCTTTCGCTACCATTGCTCAAAACAATGGTATTTGCATCATTCTGTTTTGAGGACTTGACAACAGAAAGTCCTTCGTTAAGCAGCATTGTTTTTGCAAAGGCAAAATCATTGCAACGCACAACGGCTTCACCCATTTGAACTACAGATGACTGTGCCCAAGAGAATACGCTGCACAAGGTGACGGTTAGCGACAACAAAAATCTTTTCATACCCCTATCATTGTTTATCGTTTTCTTCTTGGAGTTTCTTTTTAAGATACTCACGCATGAGTTCATCAGTTTCTTCACGCTCACGTTTTCTGCGTCCAATCCAAGCAAATAAACTGAACACACAACCAAAAATCACTCCCGATATTCCAATAGTTTCAATGAGTGAAATGATTTTCAATGGACTATTGGTCATCTTTGCAATAGCAATGCTTGGTGACATTCCTTCTGCAAAGAAAGGAACAAATATAAACACAAGTATTGCGCATACTGCTCCTCCTAAAAATGCTTTCCAAAAGACTTTCATAATGGCGAATTTTACAAGAGTTCTCCTCAGACAGCCAGCTTGGAGATTTTACAATGTTTATTGTTAAAGAAAGTGGGCTGCCCTCCGTATTCTCTTGTAGGTATCGCCAAACACCTGAATATACAACACGGATAGGCAGCCCACGTATATGAGCTGCTCCGTGCCTTGTATATTCTTTGTTGAGATTTGGCGATTTCACAAGAAGTAAGGCACTTTCTTTTATTCCACGAAAAATTTGCCACCGAAATAGCTTTGCAAAGGTACAACTTTTTGAGCATAACTTTTACTATTTCCATTGAAAATGTGTACTTTTGCAAATAAAATACGTTGATTATGAGTGATATGTCAGAAGAAATGTGTCCCAATGGTGGCAAGCATGAGTTTTCTTACCTCAGCAACATATATGGTATAGTGTGTAAAAAGTGTGGCAGAGGGCAATTACGTGACGCAAAGGATATATTAGAGGACGATTATTCCATTGATAACAACCGTTCTTCCTCTAAATCAGAGGCGGATGGGTGATATATACGGCGTATCAGTTCCTCCATTTCTGAACGTGTATATTGAGGATTGTCCTTACACGCTTGTTCAAGCATATCCTTTTCACTGATTTTCATCAGTTTTACCCTTCGCCTAATCTCTGCAAATCCGTTTTTGTATATCTTGTAGTCTTCCATAATCATTACTCGTTTATCAGTTTCCAAAAATACTCCTTAAACTCTCTGCGATTGTGAAACCTATTCCAATCGAACTCAATACCAGCTATCTCTTCAAACCGTTTGATGATAGGATAATCTGTGATTTGAGATTTCAAGTCTAATTCTTCTTGGGTAAATACCCGTGCTTTCATCTTTAGGCTGTTACGGATAAGTTCTGTAAGATTAGATAGGATTTGCTCTGCACCACTTTTTGCAGCATTCTCGCTGAGTATATCTTTATCTTTGATAAGATGTACACTTAATGGCTTTTCCTGTGTGGAGAATGCTTCCGTAAAGATTGGCGTGTAATTCCGTTCTGCCGTAAGACTTATGTCTGTAATGTGGTCTTCGTTTTCCTTATAGATGATTGTAATCTTTGTATCTGACATAGTTCTAAAGTTTTCTTCGATAAACTCTGTCATCGTAAAAGAAGGCACTATTTTTGCTTATACAATAAAGTCCACAGGTAGTAACGATACCTGTGGACGAAAGAAAATAGCAAATTCATAAAAACCGAAATATATGAAAATCAATCTATTAGATTGGGTTTATGCCCTTGGGGACAAGACCAAGCCATTTTCCGTAAGAGAAATTATCGGCAACAGATTAGCACTTACCGCTCCCGACTATACTCGTCTATACTTGGGAATGGAAGAAGTGGAAAAGATTACAGATGCAAATGTGTTATTGCATTTAGTAATTTGGAATGTTTATAAAAAAGTGGCGGTGATGTTCTAATGCAATCCCGAATTTCTCTCCACGCAGTATTTTTGAAGAAAGGAGGTGTTGCCATATGAACAGAAGATTTATCGATGTCTTCCTTTACTCTTACGTTGTGAGAACAGAGAAAGGTGATGAAGTCTTTGCTGTGTATGAACGGCATTTTCTGAGATAATCGAACTAAATCTTGTCACCGCCACTTTTGTTGTATTTATTCTCTTGTTAGAATTTGGGGCTAAAAAGTACGCCCTCACCAAAAAATAATGGGTTGCACACATGCGCAACCCATTATTTATGATAAATATCAGACTATTTTTACTTAGTGATGCCGAATTCCTTCGCGATGCGGTTGATTTTCTCGTCTGCGCGTGCCTCTGTTGCTTTATATTCATCGGCGGAAGCGAGAGTGTCGTGAACCTCGATGTAGAATTTGATTTTAGGCTCTGTTCCCGACGGGCGGACAGACACTTTCGTGCGGTCGGCTGTGTAGTATTGGAGCACGTTTGACGTAGCCGGCATGTCGAGTTTCTTTGTCTCGCCTGTCGCCACGTTTGTCTCTACGAGCGACTGGAAGTCTTTTACGGTCACCACTGGCGATCCGGCGATTTCCTTCGGTGGGTTCTCGCGGAATTGTTTCATCAAGGCGATGATTTCCTCTGCGCCCGATTTGCCTTTGCGCACCAAAGAGATGCCTTTCTCGCGCGAGAAGCCGTACTTCATATAGATGTCGATCAGCATGTCGGTCATGTTCAAGCCCTTGTCTTTTGCCCAAGCTGCGATTTCAGCCATGAGCGAGATTGCCGACACTGAGTCTTTGTCGCGGACGAAATCCTCGGCCAGGAAGCCGTAGCTTTCCTCGCCGCCACCCAGATAGCGGGCTTTGCCTTCGTTTTCGCGCATCACGTTGGCAATCCATTTGAAGCCGGTGAAGCAGTCATACATCTTTATGTGTTGAGCTTCGGCGATTGTGCGGATTGTCTCGGTTGTCACGATTGTCTTCACGATGTATTCATTGCCGGTGAGTGTGCCGAGCTCCGTGTTGCGGGTCATCAGATAGTTGAGGAAAATCATCACAATCTGGTTTCCGTTGATAAGCACATACTCGCCGTTGTTGTCGCGGATCACGAGGCCGATGCGGTCAGCGTCGGGGTCGGAAGCCATCACTACCTCTGCGCCGGTTTCCTTTGCTTTCTCGATAGCCATTGCCATTGCTGACGGCTCTTCTGGGTTTGGCGAAGCGACGGTAGGGAAGTCGCCGCTGAGCACTTCCTGCTCAGGCACGCCGATGATGTTTGTGAAGCCGTAGTTTGCAAGAGAGCGGGGAATCAGTTTCAAGCCGGTTCCGTGGATTGGCGTGTAGACAATCTTCATGTCGTGATGTCTCTTGATTGCCTCTGGACTGAGCGACAGGCTTTTTACTTTTTTAAGGAAAATCTTGTCAACTTCCTCTCCGATGATTTCAATCTTCGACGGGTCGCCTTTGAATTTGATGTCGGCAACGTCGGTCACCTCGTTGACATATTTGATTGTGTTGATGTCGTGAGGGGCGATCATCTGCGCGCCGTCGTCCCAATAGGCTTTGTAGCCGTTGTATTCTTTCGGGTTGTGAGATGCAGTGATGATCACACCGCTCTGGCATCCGAAATGGCGGATTGCAAACGACATTTCCGGAGTAGGGCGGCAAGAGTCGAAGAGATACACCTTGATGCCGTTGGCAGAGAAGATGTCGGCAACGATTTCGGCGAATTTGCGGCTGTTGTTGCGCACGTCGTGACCCACCACAACCTTGATTTCCGGGAGGTCCTTGAACGCCACTTTCAGATAGTTTGACAAGCCTTGGGTGGCGGCGCCAACAGTGTATATGTTCATACGGTTTGAGCCGGCGCCCATGATTCCGCGCAAGCCACCAGTGCCGAATTCGAGGTCTTTATAGAACGACTCGATGAGTTCTGTCTTGTCTTCGCTGTCGAGCATAGCCTTTACGGCAGCGCGTGTTTCTTCGTCGTATTCAGGAGAAAGCCATTTCTCGGCTTTTTCCGTAACTTGTTTTAGGAGTTCGTTGTCCATAATATTTTTAGGTTTTATAAGATTTTTCTAAAGTGAACAAATTTAATGATATAAAAGGTAATGACCAAAAATAAACGGGTCATTTTTCTTCGTTGCCTTCTTTTCGGCTCCGTTGCGGCAATTCTTCATCGTTCTCGCGCAGCTTTTTGAGGCGCTCTTTGTGTTTGAGCGTGAAATGCAGCAGCACGATTACGAGCAGCGACACGCCCATCACGCCGAAATATTGCAGATACTTGCCTGCAGCCACCTGTCCGCGGCCTACGTAGGCCATCACCATCAGATAAACAAGCAGCAGCAGCGGCAGCCATGTGGATTTTTTAGTTTTCATTGTCGGTTGATTTTATTACTTTGTATTTTGACTCTTCCGGCACAAACGCATCGCTGAGCAGCCGTCGGTAGATGCGTATGCACGCCCATGCGTCGATGGCGGCGTAGGATGTCTGTGCCTCGGTGAGCGTCTCGGCGTCCCAGTTCGACAGCTGTTGCGACTTTGAGATTTTCATGTCAAACAGGATTGCGTAGATTTTCTGCAGGCTTGAGCAGCCGAAATTGTAGTCGGGCACAAGTTTCTGCAGGTCGATGAATCCCTGGGGGTGGAAGTCGTAGTTGTGGGCGAGCATCGAGAAGTCGTCGTGGAGCGACAGTCCGATTTTTGGAATGTCGGGGTTGTCCATGATTTCGTGCAGAGGCTCGAGGTCGTCAATCTTGCGCACGCGGAACAGGAAGCACACATCGTCGGCTGAAATCTGAATCAGCGAGACGTGGATAGGCACTCCTTTTCTGAATGTGGGCTTTGATTCGGTGTCGAAGCCGAGGATAGGATATTTTTTCAGTATCGACACCGCTTTGCGTGCCTCGGCGGCGGTGTTTACCACCTTGATTACACCGGGAAACTCCACTCGGGGCAATTCTGCCAGTTGTTCTTTTGTTATGGTGAGAGAATAACTCTTGTCTGTCATCTTTTGAATTTTGGTGCAAAGGTAGGTATAAATAATATATTTATGTCTAATTTTGTGCCCGATTATGGAAAAATTCAGTTGGAAAGGCCACGGCGCGATGCTGCTGGCGAATACGAGTTGGGGCTTGATGTCGCCCCTTGCCAAGGTTGTTATGGCTGGCGGTGTGGTCACGCCGTTTGTGCTCACCGATTTGCGCATTTTCGGCGCGATGGTGCTGTTCTGGGCAGTGTCGCTGTTTCAAAAACCGGAGCACGTGCCGCCGCGCGACATGCTGCGTCTGTTTGCCGCGTCGCTTCTTGCCATAGTGTTCAATCAGGGCAGTTTCATCTTTGGGGTCAAACTGTCGTCGCCTGCCGACGCGTCGATAATCACCACGAGTATGCCTTTGTGGGCAATGCTTCTTGCCGCCGTATTCCTTCGTGAGCCGGTCACGGGGAAAAAGGTGGCAGGCATAGCTTTCGGGGCTGGGGGCGCGTTGATGCTCATTCTGGGCAGTGGTGCCGCTGTAACGGCGGCTGGCTCACATCCCATACTTGGCGACCTGCTTGTGCTTTTCGCCCAGTTGAGCTATGCCACCTATCTTGTCCTGTTCAAGAATTTTATATGCCGCTATTCGCTTGTGACGGTGATGAAGTGGATGTTTACCTATGCTTTTCTCTGCACGCTTCCGTTCTCATATTCGAGTCTTGTGGCAACTGACTGGTTTGCGCTTGGCTGGGACGATGTGCTTGCTGTTGCGTTTATCGTGGTGTTTGCCACGTTTGTGAGCTATATGTTTATCATTGTCGGGCAGAAGAATCTGCGTCCCACGGTGGCTGGAATGTACAACTACGTGCAGCCCGTAGTGGCGTGTGTCGTGACGGTTTGTCTCGGGCTCGACTCGTTCAATGTGATGAAGGGGCTTGCCGTGGCGATGATTTTTGTGGGCGTGTTTCTCGTCACAACGAGCAAGAGCCGCGCCGACGAGCGGTGCGAGGCACGACAGTGACATGAAACGAAATCGGCGCCGTGCCTGTGCAGACACGACGCCGACCATATTATGAAGCTGTAGATGCTTGCTGTTAGTTATTCTTTAACAACCTTCCAAGCCTGCTTGCCATTGTAGGTGGTCTCTACCGATTTGTAGCCAGGGGCAACGAAGTTGGTGTGTGCGCCTTCGGCAGTGTTGTCGGCAGGATTGAAGCCTACGAATATGCCGCCCATGATTTTGATGGCGCATTTGCCATCTTTGTATGGCTCGTCCTTGCAGTTGATTAGATATTTAGCATCTCCTGTTGTCTCGAAAATGCCACCATAGATGTTGAGGTTGCATTGTCTATAGGTCCCCCTCCAAGGTTTTATGCTTTGTAAATAGATACATTCAGAGTCCCCGTTTAATCCTCCTGCTGTTTTGAAATGACCTCCGTAAATATTCGCCGTGCCATTAACAAGTCTTAAAGCATAGCTGCCAGCTGCTCCTGAGTTGCCCTCGAGCGTGACATTGTCGTAGATGTTTACGATTCCAGAATATGCTTGAACCCCGACTTCTATAGCTGCAGCCTGAGATGTTGTTGGGTTGGGACTAATAAGGACTGGGGCAATGATAGAGCCATTGCCTGAAATCGTCAAATTGCTATTTTTGCGGACACTCAATGTGTATAGGTCGCCTGTTTCTGTTGGCTCTAACTTTAAAACGCTACCGTTTTTGAATACTAAATTTGACTTTGAATGGCAAGTTGTGATAGTAGCTGTGCTTATGTTTGAACTAATGGCAGTTACAGAGCCTCTTTTGAAAGACCCTTCAAGTTCCGCTTCTGTTGTAGCCTCCACAGCCGGCACAACTTTCCAGATGGTGCGGCCGTCGGCAGCTGTGCCGTCGGCGATTGATGCATAGCCAGGGGCTACGAAGTTGGTGCCGTTGCCCTCAGCCTTGCAGTCACCAGGGTTGAATCCAATAAATGTGCCGCCGGTAACGATGATTTTAGCTGTTCCGTTTTCGCGGTTCGCGTCATAGCAGTTGAGCACGAACTCATCGGCTTTCTCTGCGTCAGGATATTTCTGTTGCACCTCGAATGTTCCGCCTTTTATTTCAGCAACACCTTCAAGTACATAGACTGCGTGGATGTTGCCGTTGTAGTGTCCGCCCTCGATGACAAGATGTCCTCCGCCCTGAACATCGATAGCGTAGCAGTCGTTGGCTTTGGCGATGACATCACCGTCGCCTGAAAGAGTCAGTTTGCTGTCGGTGCCTCTTACAGAGAACAGAGACCAGCTGTTTGGCACGCTTGGGTTTTCCCACAAGTCGGTGGTGTTTTTCACCGTTTTCCCGTTGAGGTTCACTGACATTGTTTTGCCTGGTTGCACAGCGATTGTGCGGTCAAAGTCAACGTTGTCGCTCAGCGTCACCGCTCCACCGATTTGCGAAGCTGTGTAGAGAGCGCCGAGATTGTAGTTGGTGGTTGCAAATGCCGGTTCGATGACCACATTGAAGTCAGTGGTGTTTGTGAGCAGCGAGCCGTAGATGTTTGTGCGGTAGTTGCGCTGCACTGGCACGTTTGTGAACGTGCGGCTCTGCGGGCCTCCATAGTTGAAAGCCACGTCGACAGTCGCCTTGTCAGCACCTACGAGCAGGTAGTCCATCGACAGGTATTTGTAGCCGCCGGCAACGGGAAACTCTCCGTCGGATGCTGTCGGAATGGCTTTCATAGTGAATGTGCGGTCAGCCTCGTCGGCAACTTCGCCGGTGGCAAGGTTCAGCGTGGCGAATGCTTTTGCCACAACTTCGGTCTGGGTCACTTCCAGTCCGGAAGCCTTGGCGGCGTCAAAGTCGTCGGTTCCTATGTTCACCTGCGCGAACGGACGTGTAAGTTTGACGTCAACACTTTGGTTTCCGCTTACGGTGATTGTTTCTTTCTTGAAGAAAGCGTCGCAATTGTCGCTGTTGTTGTTCACCTTGCTGTAGTCCACACTCACTTCCTGTGATGCCGGATTGAAAGTGTATGGAGAATCGGTTGTGGCGTCAGCCCAGAAAATCACGTCGTAGGTCTTGCCTGTGGTCAGTTTCAACGAGACTGTCTGCTTGAGATTGTTCATTTCGGCTTCTCCCACAACAGTTGTCTCGTCGCCGAACACCGGCAGAGGAGTTGATTGCCCGGCCTCATACACTGCATATTGCAGATGTTTCGCCGTCAGTCCGTCGGCAAACGCACGAGTTCCCATCTCCGAAGGCAGTTGCGCTGTGAATGTCACGGTCCCCTCGTCGCCTGTCTTCAGGCCGTTGTCCATCTCATCGTTACACGATGTCACGAGCAGCGCCGCGGCTGCAATCGTGAAAGTGGAAAGTAGATACCTTTTCATTGTTTTGGTTTTTGTTTGGTTAAGTCTATAATTTAGTTTTGTTTGGTCAAGTTTGTCGGATGTTTCGGGGCTGTGCCCCAATATTGGCACAAGCACCCGCGCTTAGCGGAACGCCGACAATGCGTTGCGTTGCGAGGTGCTTGTGATTTTTATAATTATTGTTTGGGAATGGAATGTCGTAATAAGAGAAAGGACAGGCACAATGTGTCCTTCAGCCGAAATTGTGCGCTTCTCGGCATTGTTGAAGTTATGAATTGTAGCATTCATTGTCGTTTCTCTGATATTTTTTTGCAAATATAGGGGGGTAATCAAAAAAACAAATAAATTCCCAACTTTTTTCACAAAAAAATTAAAAAAAACTGCGTTGCTGCCGGATGCGGCTGTAAAGCCAGTATCCCGACAGTGGAATGCCTACGCCGGCAATGGTGTACAGAATCCAGAAGCAGTCGGTCTGCGCATAGTCGTGAATCACCATGTGGCACCCGATCTGCCGTGGGTCGAGTCCGTACCACCATATTTTCAGCAGGCTGACCACCTTGTATGCTGACACGTGCCAGATGAAGATGTAGAGAGTGTGCTCGCCGCAGTACTCCAAAAACTGGATTATGCGTCCCTTGAGGTGCGACAGGTGGTAAGAAATGTTGTAGGTCATCAGCCATCCGGCGACTCCCGTCACTGGCAGCGACAGCACGTCGCGGATGCGCACCGACAGGCTCATGCCACGGCATTCCAGCCATGATCCGGCAAGCACGACAGCCGCTCCGGCGGCGGCGAGCCACAGGCTATGTCCGATGTGTTGCTCATATTTGCGGTACAGCACGCCGATGCTGAAAAACAACACGCCCATCGTGTCGCGGTAGCCACCCTGCACGAGTGTGACAATCTTTACTCCTTCGCCCGCTTTGAACAATGCGAAGCCAAGAGCGATGAAGAAAATCACCAATGGAATCGCCACTGTGCGTCCGCGCAGCCGCTTCACGTTGTTGAGCATATAGTAGAGCACCACGAAGGCGATGCTTGCCACGAGCAGTCCGCGGAAAAACCAGAACGCTCCGGCGAGAAACTCATCGTAGCCTCCCATAGAGAACACTATGTTGGTGAGCCGCTGCCAGAATTGGTGGATGGAGTAGGGATGTGTGGTGCCGCCAGTCCAGTTGCCGTAGACCTCGTTGAGAATGCCTATCTTGAACAGTAGGTTGTGGATGAGTAGAAAGAAGATGCTCCATTTCACGAAAGGCACGTAAAGACCCTTGAAGCGCTTCACGATAAACGGCCATGGGTTTTCCACCGTCTCGTGCTTGAAGAAATAGCCCGCGGTGATGAAAAACAGAGGCATGTGAAACAGGTAGATGGCGCGGTTGAGCATGCCGGGCATGTCGGCGTGGGCCATCACCACGAAGATGATGGCAAAGCCTTTGGCTATGGAGATGGCGTTGTTGCGTTGCTGTGCCATGCTACATGAATAATGTTCCTATCTGGTAGACGGCGAAGGCAATCAGCCATGCCACAAATGTGTTGTAGACAAGGGTGAACGCTCCGTAGCGCCAGCTTCCCGTTTCGCGCACAATGGCTGTGATTGTGGCGATGCACGGCACGTAGATGAGCACAAAAATCATGAAGCAAGCCGCGACAAGAGGGGTGAAGTCGGGCACTCCGGTTTTCGGGTTCGGCTTCTGTATGCGTTCTGCGAGAGCCGCCTCGTTTTCGGAGTCGCCGCTGTAGAGCACGCCGAGTGTAGAGACAACGGTTTCTTTTGCCACCGTTCCCGAAATCAGCGACACGGTCATTTTCCAGTTGAAGCCAAGCGGTTCAAACACTGGCTGCACCAGTTTGCCGAGGCGTGCGAGACACGAATTCTCGGTGGTCGCCACTTTTGTTACGTTTTCCGGAGTCACGTTGGTGTTGCCATCTTGAATCATTTCCGTGCGCGCAGTCGCTTCCTGTTCCTCCGTTGGGCGTGGGAAATAGCTGAGCATCCAGATGATGAGACTCGCTACGAGGATGATGCCTCCCATCTTTTTCAGATACTGCTGTCCTTTGGCCCACATGTGGCGCATCGTGGCCTTCATGGTCGGGATGCGGTAGGGCGGCAGTTCCATCACAAACGGTGTCTCATCCTTCTTGTAGTGGAATTTGCGCAGCAGTCTTGCGGTGACCACCGCCACGATTATGCCGAGCGCATACAGGCTGAGCAGTGCCAGGCTGGCGTGGTTGGGGAAGAACACGCCGATGAGCAGCAGATAGATGGGCAGACGCGCGCCGCACGACATGAACGGGTCGATGAGTATCGTAATCAGACGGCTCGAGTGGCTCTCGATGGTGCGTGTGGCGATGATTGCCGGCACGTTGCATCCGAATCCCATCACCAGCGGGATGAACGATTTTCCGTGGAGTCCTATCTTATGCATTATTTTGTCCATTATGAAGGCGGCTCGCGCCATATATCCGGAGTCTTCCATAAACGAGATGAAGGCGTAGAGGATGAGGATGTTGGGCAGGAACACTATCACACCGCCCACACCGCCGATTACGCCGTCTATGAGCATATCCTTTACCGGACCGTCGGGCATGTATGTGCTGATGAGGTCGCCAATCAACCCCACGCCGGCGTCTATCCAGTCCATAGGGTATTGTCCGATGGTGAAAGTGGCCCAGAACATTAGCCACATTATGAATATGAAAATCGGAAATCCGAACAGCCTGCTTGTCACAACGGCGTCAATCATTGCCGTGGTTTTGGCCTCTTCCTTGTCCTCGGTGTGGAGCGTTTCGCGGAGCGCGCCCGACACGAATCCGTATTTTGAGTTGGCTATCACTGTTGCCATATCCTCTTCGTGCGATTTCTCGATTTCTGCCACCAGTGAGTCGCGCAGCGCTTTGATTTCAGCGTAGTGGGGCAGTGACGACAGCATAGTCACCACTTCCTTGTCGCCCTCAAGCAGTTTTATCGACAGGTAGCGAGCGGAGAACCGCATATCGAGGTCTGCCTCGCTCTTGAGCCTCGTCTGAATCTGCTTTATGGCGTCCTCGATGTCTTTCTTGAATCCGATATGCACGTGGCGTACCACGTCGTTGCGTCCTTCGTAGACGCTTATAATCGTGTCAAACAGTTCGTTGACGCCTTTTCCGCTTTTTGACACGGTCGGCACCATCGGCACTCCGATCATCCTCTCCAGCGATTCGTAGTCGAACGTCACCTTGCTTCGTTCCAGCTCGTCGTACATGTTGAGGGCAATCACCATGCTGCGGTCCATGTCGATGAGCTCGGTGGTCAGATACAGATTGCGCTCAAGGTTGGATGAGTCGACCACATTGATAATCACGTCGGGCACCTCGTCGTGGAGGTAGCGTCGCACGTAGAGTTCTTCGGGGGAATATGCCGACAGAGAGTAGGTGCCGGGCAGGTCGACGATGTTGAACGAGTAGCCGTTGTACTCCATTCGCCCGCTTTTTGCGTCGACGGTGACACCGCTGTAGTTTCCTACGTGCTCCTTTGCTCCTGAGGCGATGTTGAACAGCGAAGTCTTTCCGCAGTTCGGGTTTCCGATGAGTGCCACGTTGATGGTGTGGCGTTCGGTGTCGAATTTGTTTATAAATCCGCAGTCGTCTTCCTTGATGATTGCGATGTCTTCATTGGGCACGTCGGCGGCTTGTTGCTCGCGCACCACCTCAATCAGGTTTGCCTCGGCGCGTCGCAACGATATTTCGTAGTCGAGAATTCGGTATTTTATAGGGTCGCGCAGCGGAGCGTTCTGCTCAACGAGGATTTTCTTGCCTCTGACAAATCCCATCTCCATCATACGCTTGCGAAACGATCCGTGACCCAAAATTTTGACAATCACGCAACTTTCGCCAGTCTTTATGTCTGATAGCCTCATAATGTCTTTATCTTCTGTTTTTACGGGTGCAAAGGTAAAAATTATTATTCAGAATAATTCCAAATAACCGATAAAATTGTCAGCATTCTTTGTCGTTGCTTCTCAGAGCGTTGTGGAGCAGGTTGGTGAACTGGTAGTTTTTCAGCCCCCACCGCGGCGAGATGAGCAGGTTTTCGGGCGACTGCGACACGAATCGCTCAATGGCGATGTCGCTGCGCATGCGCTTCACTATCTTGACACACAGTGATATATACTCGTCTGCCGACCATCGTGCCACGCTGACTTCGCCTGACGCCACTTGACGGGCAAGGCGCGTGCCGCGGATAATCTGCAGCTGGTGGAGCTTGACGGTGTCGATTGGCAGAGCCGACACTTGGTCTACGGTGTGGAGCATGTCGGCCTCCGACTCTCCCGGCAGTCCGAGGATGAGGTGCAGTCCGCAGGCTATTCCGGCTGCGTGTGTGCGGTTTACGGCGTCGACGGTGTCCTCCCACGAGTGTTCGCGGTTGATGACGTCGAGAGTGCGGTTGCTGGCGGTCTCGGCTCCGTATTCCACCATCACGAATGTGCGTTGCGAAAGCGATGCGAGATATTGCAGCAGAGTGTCGGGCATACAGTCTGGTCGGGTGCCTATGATCAGTCCCACCACGTCGGGGCAAGCCACTGCCTCCTCGTAGAGGTTTACAAGATGGCTAAGTTCGCCGTAGGTGTTGGTATAGGCTTGAAAATAAGCCAGATACTTCATGTCTGGATATTTCTTTCCGAAGAACGTGCGCCCTTTCTCAATCTGTTCGCCCACCGACAGCGACGGGCGGCAGTATTCGGGGTTGAACGTCTGGTTGTTGCAGTATGTGCATCCGCCGGTGCCTTTTGAGCCGTCGCGGTTTGGACAGGTGAAGCCGGCGTTGATGGCAATCTTTTGCACCTTGAAGTCGGGGAAACGCTCGTGGAGGAAGTCGGCGAAGTCGCGGTATGGCTTGTGCATTACAGACGGGTGGTTTTGTTGAGCAGATACATGTCGAGCACAGTCATTGCAGCCATGGCCTCCACGATAGGCACAGCGCGCGGCAGCACGCACGGGTCGTGGCGTCCTTTGGCTTTCAGCACGGTGGGGTTGCCCGAGGTGTCGACTGTGTCGACGTCGCGCAGCAGCGTTGCCACGGGCTTGAACGCCACGCGGAAATATATGTCCTCGCCGTTTGAAATTCCGCCTTGTATGCCGCCTGAATGATTGGTCGATGTGTGGATTTTTCCATTGTCGGAAGTGAACGCGTCGTTCATCATGCTTCCTCGGTTGCCAACGCCGTCGAATCCCATTCCATACTCAAAGCCTTTGGCGGCGTTTATGCCCATCATGGCGTATGCCAGTCGGGCATGCAGCTTGTCAAACACGGGTTCGCCGAGTCCTGTCGGCACTCCTTTGACCACACAGGTCACCGTGCCGCCTATGGTGTCGCCTTCGCGTCTCACCTTGTCGATGAGGTCGTACATCCTTGCCGCCGTTTCGGGGTCGGGGCAGCGCACGGCGTTGGTTTCCACCAGCGCTGGGTTGTATTTGCGGTAGTCGGGGTCGAGGCTGATGTCGCCCACCTGCGAAGTGTAGGCGTAGATGGAGATGCCGAGTTGATCCAATGCCTGGCGTGCGAATGCTCCGGCAACGACACGGGCAATAGTTTCGCGCGCGCTCGAGCGTCCGCCGCCGCGATGGTCGCGCAGCCCGTATTTTTCGGTGTATGTGTAGTCGGCGTGCGACGGACGGAACGTCTGTCGGATGTTGCCGTAGTCGGCTGAGTGGTGGTCGGCGTTTCTCACCTCGAACCCTATGGGGGTGCCCGTTGTCACGCCCTCAAACAGTCCCGACAGCACTTCCACGCGGTCGGACTCTTTCCGTGGCGTGACGATTGCCGACTGCCCCGGACGGCGGCGGTCGAGTTCGTGCTGCACACGGTCGAGGTTGATTGCAATGCCTGCGGGCATACCGTCGACAACGCCGCCCACGGCAGTCCCGTGCGACTCGCCGAACGACGTCAGCCGGAAAATCTTACCAAATGTGTTCATCGTTGAGTTCCTCGTCTTTAGGTGTGACAATAATGTCGGCTGTCGAAGCCCCGACATATTCAATCAAATCCTTGGGGTCGATTTTCAGTTGCAGTCCGCGCACACCGGCGCTCACATAGATGAAGTTGAAATCAAGACACGAACGGTGGAAAAACGTGGGAAACGGTTTTTTCATACCGATTGGCGAGCATCCTCCGCGGATATAGCCGGTGGTTGGCAGCAGATCCTTCATGTGGAGCATCTCCGCTTTCTTGTTGCCCGACACCTTCGCTGCTTTCTTGAGGTCTACCTCGCAGCATCCCGGCACCACGCAAACAAAATGTTTGACCTTGTCGCCTGTCAGCACAAGTGTCTTGAACACTTGCTGAATGTCTTCGCCGAGTTGGTCGGCGATATGCTGTGCGCCAAGGTCGGTTTCGTCGACCTCGTAAGGCACAAGCTCGTATTTTATTTTGGCGCGGTCAAGCAGACGCGCCACGTTGGTCTTTCCTATTCCAGCCATATTGATAAATCTTTTTCTGTCTTCTATGCTTATACAAAGATAGTGCATAAAGTTGAAAGAATGGATATGAAAGATTAATTTTGCACTTTGAATTATGAGAATAAAGACTGAGGCAGACAGGTTGCTGGCGATGATCCGCGAAGGTCGGAATATGTCGGCTGGACAGAAGGTGCGCTTGGCGGTGATGCTGAGTGTGCCGGCGGTTGTTGCGCAGTTGTCGTCGATTGTGATGCAATATATCGATGCATCGATGGTTGGAAGCCTCGGCGCTGAGGCCTCGGCGGCGATAGGCTTGGTGTCGACAACCACATGGCTCTTCGGCGGACTGCTGAGTGCCGCGGCTTCGGGCTTTTCGGTGCAGGTTGCCCACCGCATCGGTGCCGGCGACTGGGAAGGCGCGCAGCGCGTGTTGCGGCAGTCGGTGGTGGCGGTGTTGGCGTTCAGCCTTCTGCTGGCATCCATCGGTGCCGGCATCAGCAGTAGTTTGCCTGTTTGGCTTGGCGGCGCCGAGTCGATACATCGCGATGCGTCGACTTATTTCCTGATAATATCCTTGTTTCTTCCAGCGCTTCAGATGCAGTTTCTTGCCGGCGGCATGCTGCGGTGCAGCGGCAATATGCACGTGCCGAGCATGGCGGGAGTGGCTATGTGCGCCCTTGATGTGGTGTTCAACTTTCTGCTGATTTTCCCTTCGCGCACAGTCGCTGTGGCTGGATTCGATGTGTTTCTCCCAGGTGCGGGACTTGGTGTTGAGGGTGCGGCTCTTGGCACGGTGCTTGCCGAAACGGTGGTCGTGGCTTGGCTGTTGTGGTATCTGCGCCACGGCACGTCACATCTGCGGCTTGCAGGGCTGCGCGGATGGAGACAGTCGATAGCCGACACGCTCAGAAAGGCGGTTAAAATCGGTTTCCCGATGGGTTTGGAGCATGGGGTGATATGCAGTGCGCAGATTGCGATAACCACCATTGTCGCGCCGCTGGGTGTGTGCTCCATCGCTGCCAACTCGTTTGCCATCACAGCCGAGAGCCTTTGCTATATGCCAGGCTATGGCATTGCTGAGGCTGCCACCACGCTTGTGGGGCAGAGTGTCGGTGCGCGCCGTCGCGACCTGACTTGGAGCTTCGCTAAAATCACTGTCGGAATGGGCATGGCGGTGATGGCGGTGATGGGTGTGCTTATGTATGTCGCTGCTCCCGAGATTATCGGGCTGATGACGCCTGTTGACGAGATACGCCGGCTTGGTGTAATGGCGTTGCGTATAGAGGCGTTTGCCGAACCGATGTTTGCCGCGTCGATTGTGGCGTATGGCGTTTGTGTCGGTGCCGCCGACACGCTGAAGCCTTGTCTGATGAACTTCCTGAGCATCTGGGCTGTGCGCCTTACGATGGCTGCATGGCTTGCTCCAACAATGGGACTGCGCGGTGTGTGGATTGCCATGTGTGTTGAGCTGACGTTCCGTGGCGCCATCTTCTTGGTGCATTTGTGGCGCCGACGCTGGATGAAGGCCGTATAAAGGGGTAAAAAAGGTTGAAAGTTCGGTAATTCGGATAGGTGGGCTTTGCGGAAAAACACGTAAATTTGCAGACAGCATAGAACATTAAAAAACACAGTTATGGAACTGATAAAAGATAAGGAATTCGGCGGCGAGCGACCGCTGTTTGAGTCGCACAACCTACACCTCGACAATGTGGTGATACGCGAAGGCGAGTCGGCGATAAAGGAGTGCAGCAACATCAAGGCGACAAATTGCCGTTTTGAGGGCAACTATCCGTTCTGGCATGTGCACGGGTTCGTGATTGACCGTTGCCATTTCGATGTGGGCGGACGCTCTGCACTATGGTATAGCGACCATCTGCGGATGACCGACACGCACATCGACGCGCCGAAAATGTTTCGCGAGATGCACGACATCGACATTGAGAACGTGGTGATGACCGATGCCGACGAGACGTTCTGGCGATGCAAGGGCATACGTGCTAAGAACTTGCGGCTGCAAGGAGGAACGTATCCTTTCATGTTCAGCAGCGACATCGAAATCGACGGCTTGGTGTCTGACTCCAAATACGTGTTCCAATATGTGAGCAACGTAGTGGTGCGCAACGCGAGAATCACAACCAAAGATGCGTTCTGGGAGGTGGAGAACGTGACCATCTACGATTCGGAACTCAATGGCGAGTATCTGGGATGGCATTCGCGCAACCTGCGCCTTGTCAACTGCCACATCTCTGGTGAACAACCGCTCTGCTATGCCGAGAATCTGGTGCTTGAGAATTGCACGTTTGATCCGGCTTGCGACCGCGCTTTCGAGTACAGTTCCGTGAACGCAACAATAAAAGGAAGCATAGGAGGCGTGAAAAATCCGCGCAGCGGACGCATCGAGGCTGACTGCCTCGGCGATGTGGTGCTCGACGGCAACATCAAGATGCCGGCCGACTGCCTGCTGATTGAACGAAACAAAAAATAATTGCCTGTATGAAATACGACTTCGACAAGACTATCGACCGGCGCGCCACAAACTCTTACAAGTGGGACAGCGCTCCCGAGGGCGTGCTGCCTATGTGGGTGGCTGACATGGACTTCCGCACGGCGCCTGCCATCATCGACGCGCTGCAGAAACGCGTGGCGCACGGAATCTTTGGCTACACCCGTGTGCCCGACGCCTACTACGATGCCGTGACATCGTGGTTCAGCCGGAGGCATGGATGGGACATCGACCGCGAATGGATAATCTACACATCTGGAGTGGTGCCGGCGGTATCGGCGGTGATAAAGGCTCTGACCGTGCCGGGCGACAAGGTGATTGTGCAGACTCCCGTCTACAACTGCTTCTTCTCGTCGATACGCAACAACGGCTGCGAGATTGTGAGCAATCCTGTGCGCCGCACCGCCGATACCTATGAGATGGATTTCGACGCTCTTGAGCGTTGTGCCACCGACCCGCGCGCCAAAGTGATGCTGCTCTGCAATCCCCACAATCCGGCTGGACGCGTCTGGACTCCCGACGAGCTGACGCGGCTTGGCAACATCTGCCTGCGCAACGGCGTGACGGTGGTCGCTGATGAGATTCACTGCGAACTGGTGTATCAAGGGTTCAAATACACGCCTTTTGCGTCGCTGTCGGACGCTTTCCTGCACCGGTCGGTGACGTGTGTGTCGCCGAGCAAGGCTTTCAACATCGCCGGACTGCAGATTGCAAATATCGTGGCGTTCGACAACGACCTGCGAAGCCGTATCGACAAGGCGATAAACATCAACGAGGTGTGCGACGTGAATCCGTTTGGCGTGGCGGCGACAATCGCTGCCTACAACGAAGGGGAAGAGTGGCTCAACCAGCTGGTTGACTATCTGCATGGCAACTATGAGGCTATGGCGGAGTTCTGCCGACGTGAGCTGCCGGAATTTCCTATAACGCGTCTTGAGGGCACATATCTGGTGTGGATGGACTGCAGCAGTCTCGGCATGCCGTCGGATGCGCTTGAGCATGTTCTTTTGGACGACGCCCGCCTATGGCTCAATGCCGGCACAATGTATGGTGCCGAAGGCGAAGGCTACATGCGGTGGAACATCGCTTGTCCGCGCAGCGTGATGCTCGACGGACTCAACCGTTTCCTTAATTTCGTCAGAAGCCGCTAACCGTCTCTTCTTCTATCCCAAATCGGCCATTGGAATCACTCGTTGCCATACGACACTGAGAAATTCCAACGGCCGATTTTTCAATTGACTTGACTTGGTTATAGCTGCCACAACAATATGTCTCTCGGCAAACTGTTTGTCGTGAACTTCATGCTAAATCCGTATCCTGTCGTATAATCACCCAATGCCCGGACTTCTGTGGACCCTCACGGTGAATGATGTCGTTGTCTTGCATTTTCTTAAGATGCTTAGACACGGCGCTCCTGTTGATGCCCAATTTGTTAGCCATTTCGCGTGAAGTGATGCTTGCGTTCTCGGATATAAGACGTAAGATGGCATTCCGTGTTTCTGGTCCACTTTTCTGGTCCACCTTGCTTGTTTCTGGTCCACCTGCTTGGTCTCCCTTTTCTTCTTTGAATGTGAAGTCATCATCCATCGCCTTCTTGTATTCAGTTATTTCATTTTTAATGTTTTTGATGTGCTCCTTCAGCATGAACATTTCTTGTTTGTTGGCATTGTTGAATGTTGAATTATTTGCTGTGACTTTATTTTGAGCCGATGGCTATGCACACGGGGTGGGGCACGTGGATGTCGTGGCTGGTGTCGGAGAGCATGCCGGTGTCGGGGTCGATTGCAAACACTTGGATGGTGTCTGCGTCACGGCAGGCACAAAGCAGGAAGCGTCCGTTGGGCGTTATGGCAAAATTGCGTGGATGCCGCGCTGTGGGCTGGTAGCCAGCGCGTGTGAGCATCCCGCTTTCTTTATCCACGCTGAAGATGGCTATACCGTCGCCTTGCAGACGGTTTGACGCATAGAGGAAGCGTCCGTCGGGTGTCAGATGGATGTCGGCGCTGCCGCGGGCATGGCGGTCGTCGGCGGTGACGGTTTGAATCTGTGTCAGCTTGCCTTCGTGGTGGCTGAACACCATCACTTCGCCCGACAGTTCGGTGATGAGGTAGGCATAGCGGCCTTCGTCGTCAAACGTGAGGTGGCGTGGCCCTGAACCTGCCGCTACATATAGGGTGCTGTCCACTTCCAGCCCGTCGCATGCGGCGTTGGGCTTGAGCGAGTAGATGCAGTCGTTGCCGAGGTCGCAGGCGAATGCGCGCCATTCGTAGGGGTCGGCGGTGACGCAGTGGAGATGGGCTGACTGCTGCCTTGTTTTGTCGGGAGCTTTGCCTGTGAGCGAAAACGACATCACCTTGTTGGCTTTCTTGATGCTTCCGTCGTCGGCAAGTCTGAACTCCGTGATGCTTCCGCCCGTATAGTTGGCGGTGTAGATCAGATTTTTTGTCTGGAAGATGTTGCACGGCGCTTTGCCGCCCGTCGCCACGGCGTTGATGCGGGTCAATGGCTTGTCGATGCCTTCATAGCGGAATGCTGCAAGGGCGTCGTCGTCGGTGCCCGACTCGTCGACGGCATAGACGTTGTCGCCGTTGTCGGAGAAAATCACAAACGACGGGTTGCGCGCCGGAGTGACGGCGGTGAGTTCTGCCGTTCCGCTTTCTTGGTTGAAGCGATATTGATAGATGCCTTTGCTGTCGGTGTCGGTGTAAGTGCCGACAAGCATCGGCAGCCATGCCTGCGAAGCCGCGGCGGCAAGGTCGAGCATAGCCATTGTTGATAGTGCGCAGAGTGATATTGCCATTGTGTCAGTGTTTTTGTTGCCGTAAAGTTACGAAAAAAATGCACTGATACGTTTTGTCTATCATTTGATTTTTCAAAAGGATGTGTTGTTCGTGAGAGAATGGTGTCCACATTGACATATTTATGTTGTGCGGTTTCTTGGTTAGAATATTTACATTTAATTGACAAAGTTAAGACAAAAAGAGCATATGAAAAAATTTCAAGTCGAAATTAATCGAATTGTCGGCAGAAAACTGTTTTATATTTAACATATTGAAGTACTGTATATTAGATAAGTCTATGGAATATTGAAGATTCAAGGTTAAGAAGCGTTGTTGTCATATGGGGATATAGAACTTTAGGAGGTTCGGTC
>ENA-UEQH01000535-UEQH01000535.1-human-gut-metagenome-genome-assembly--contig:-NODE-535-length-20770-cov-24.121732_pt1 | contig 20770 bp, 18 predicted proteins | sample MGYA00242945_ERZ507943 | MGnify/ENA primary metagenome ERZ507943 (study PRJEB26167, sample SAMN06115418) | human gut metagenome | host: Homo sapiens | place: China:Hubei | collected 2015-03-06... | reverse complement strand
CCCTAAAAATGCTTGTAAAAGACTATATTTCAATTATTTCAAAGACCAATTTCCATTTTTAACGGGACAGTAATGACGTGTAATAATCTAATACTAAAATCTTTCATTCCTTTAGAAAAGTAATAGTAACCAATCCATGTGCAAATAATATATGTAGGAACTAGTATTAATATGATTAATATAAGATTTGTAAATGAAGATATTTGGTCAATATTCAAATAGGGGATAAATAAAAAGTCCAATAAAAACCAAACACTTATAGAAATTATAAAATAGATGAAAGTGTTTATCCAATAACTTTTAACAGGCATTTGAAAACCTTCTTTATATAAAAAACAAGGTTTCCATAAACATATCATAAAGAATAAACTGATTGTAGTTCCTAATAGCACCCCTTCTATTCCCATATAACTACCTAATAATATGGAAGTTCCTATATTTAGAATGGCTTCAGTAATGGGGGACCAGGTATCTTTAAAGAGTCCATATCCATTTAGAAATCCCATTACTACAACGCGAGTTTGACCGATAAATACATTAATCAATATAATTATTAATATAGAACGGTTCATAATATATTCTTCACCTAACCATAATTTAATAAATGGTTCTATAAAATAATAAAATGTAAAAACAAGAATGAAAGCACCCCAGTAGCGAAATGCACGTAATTCCCAAAAAACAGAAAGTATACGTTGTTTATCACCCTCTGCTATTAAGTTTCCGATTCCAGCATTTGCTCCACCCATTGTCATATTTATTAAATTTGCTCCTCTATCTATCAATATTAAATAATTACCATACAAAGCTACATTCTGTAATGTAGAATATGCATAAATTAAAGGTGTCGTAGTTTGAGTTAAAATGGTAAATGCCACCCTTTGTATAAAAACCTGTTTAGTTTTAGTTATAATTTCAGGATATTTCTTGAATAATGCTTTTCCTAATTTTATTTCAGCTTTTAACCAAGGATATACTTGATTGATTTTCCAGTTTAACAAATAGCTATAAAAAAGACTAAATGTAAACTCAATAGTTATCCATAAATAATAATTATGGGTATAGTAACATAAAATTAATTGGATTAAATTTTTTATAATTAATGATGACTGATAATAGCCTGTAATGACATAATTTCGTTGGTCTGCTCCAAGTAAAATCTGTCTGTAATTAATAAAATAGCTAAGTAAGGTTGAAGTTAAATAAGAATAATAAGCAAAATAGATTATACTAAGAGGGAGAGTTGTTTTTTTAAATATGATTGGCAGGAAAAAAGATATGACAATTCCAATTGATAATATAATTTTCCCTATGATATCATACATGTATCCAAAAACTGAAATAATTTCATTAATCTGTTCTCTATTCTTTTTAAAAATAGGTTTATAAAGAAGGACTGCAATGGAGGTTGAAATACCTAATTCTGCTAAATTTAAAAAGCCTAATATACTGCCTAAAGTGCTTGTTAGCCCAATAAAATCATCGCCTAAATTACTAAGAAATATTTTTCGTGATACAAAAGATATGATTAATGTCAGAAAATAGAAGATGAAATTAACCCGTGCATTTAATAATGTTTTTTGAGTTCTTGATTCGTTCACAATAAAAAAGAGTCGTTATTTAAGAATGTTATAATAAAATGAGAATGCGTAAAATACTAATAAAGCTGCTCCTAGTATTTTTTCATGATTTTGCCAGAAACGCTGTTTCATAAAAGGATATATTAATATTATCGGCATGATGAACCAAGAAATTTGGGCAAATCGGTTACTGTAAGCAGCACGAATTACCAATACCCAAAAGGCATTGGTAATCAAAAAAGTATTATATAACCAATGATAATATTCATCACGGAAGTTTCGGCGGAAAATAAAATAATAACCGACAAATACGCCCATGGCACTATAGATCAAGAAATCCCAACGAAAGGTCATGCTCATCTGAACTATTTCACCCACCATATTATCCCCGGTGAGGTAACCTGAAAAACGATTATCTTCTCCAAAAATTCCTAAGGTTGCGAAATAACTTTGTATACGCATACCTGCAGCATACGAAACTCCGACACAGCCGACCCACGCTAATAAGTAGAGGTAACTATTTTTTATAAACCAAGCAATCAGAGCTGCTCCTAGCATAAGAAAACAGGATTTATGAAACCCAATGGCAATGATACTTAAAAGTATAGCTATAGGCAAACGATTGATATAGGTCATTGCCAAAATAAAAACAGAAGCTCCCACACCGTTTCGAATGCCGTTCACGCCATAATTCCAGAAGGTAAACATGCCGAAAATTACCAATAAGGGGACGTAGTAATAAGATTTAAAAATACGCTGCATAGCCAACCACAAACTTCCTACATAAATAAAAGCACAAAGCAGGAAAAAGGTATGAATATCACTGTACTTAGCAAACCACGCATGCATATTGTAAAACAGCCAGTCTGTTTCCCAAGTCCAAGTAAAGGGCTTAGAAGATCGCTGTATCTCATAAAAACCATTGGCATAGTTTATAGTATCACCAAAATATCCAGATACAGGACGAAGTCCCATGTACAATATAAGTAATAGAGTAAAAAGAACTCCCCACACCGCATTCATACTGACAATATTTTTATGTAAGGCAATACCAGTATTACATTGCCAAAAAGCTATCAGTATCAATATAAGAATACTATAATGAAAAAAGGGAGTATAATCTGATATAGGTATAAAATCTATCATAAGAGGTTTACAATTGTATATTGGATTCGGTGATCGCTCCAACGGTTATTATATAAACGATAAGCTAATGTCGTTAATTTGGGAGAACAGAACGTATAATCAATACGGAACAGATTATAGGCAGGTTGATACGTTCCTCCCCAACCACTTCCTGCCTCCAAAAAACAATCCCTCAACTGATCAGTCAGTTTCCGATAGGCATACGATACAGGGGTATCGTTCAAATCACCGCATACGATGACAGGATACGGGCTGGAAGCGATTGCCTCAGCCAATAACCGTGCCTGACGGTTGCGCTCTGCTGCGTTGAGTTGGTAAGTATGCAAAAGGTTGTTTCCCTGAAATGCCGGTGTCATGCCGGTAGTCTGCAAGTGTATGTTAAACAGACGGATGGTTGTTCCGTTGTATTGCAGGTCTATTTGCAATACTTTGTTATAGCTATCTGGAAAGTAATATTCTTTTCTATTCGATAACGGGAATCGGCTGTACACGGCTAAATTCAGGACTTCATCTTCCCGGCTGTTGAATACCCGATAGGGGTATGCGAATTCTTCCGAAATGCGGTCACGATGCAACAGATTGTCATGCGGACGTTCCTGCAGGCAGATGACATCCGGATGAAGTCTTCGGATGAAAGCAGCGCTTGCCTGCAAGGTATCTTGATTTAACTGAAAGCCTTCTGCGTTCCAACTGACCAACCGTAACGAATGGGCGTCTGCCTTAGCTGTAGTAAAAGACACTGCCCACGATTTTCCACAAAGAAACAAACTGATAAGACAGGCTGTCCCAAACATCAAACTAATACCTCTTGCCCGGAAAAAAGCTGCTACTACCGTGGCCAGCGTACTGAATACCGCCAAAGGGAGCACTAACAATCCTAATGGAGAAAGGTAACCGGTTACGGTTGGAGAACACCAGGGCATCACCACCGTTACCATGGTCACAAAGACAGTAAAGCCAGCCAAGAAGTAACTAAATCGTTTCATTGTTCGCAATCAGGATACTGAGAGCATCCAACTGTTCGCGGGTGAGCTTCATACCTTCCAGCATGGGAGCATATCGTTCCAAGTGGTGTAAATCACTTCCCACATAGCTGTACATGCCTTCTGCAAGGATGCTTTCTGCTGCATGACGCGCACCAGGACCGTAGTAACCGGATAAGGACATCAGGTTCAGCTGCAAGCGATAGCCATCGGTGCTATACAGCTTACGGTAATCGTCCATATTCATGTAGGTGTACCGTTCCGGATGGGCAATAACGGGAAAGTATCCGCTTTGTTTAACACGGGCCAATATCTCTTTCATACCGACCGGTGGAAGCATATAGGAGGTCTCGACAAGCAGATGATTTTTCCCCAAGGGAAGTACTTCGGAGGGAAGTTTGGAAGTAAACTGGGCGTCCATCATGTATTCGCCGGCCTGATGCAAGCAGATAGAACCCTTATAATATCCCCGGAAAGTTTCGAAACGTTCGGTGAGGTAGGCACTCGTATTCTGCCGCATATCGGACATAATATGAGGAGTAAACCACACAGAAACAATACCCAGATCTTCCAAGAACTGCAGCAGTTCCAATGAGGTAGCTCTGTCGGGAGATCCGTCATCCACTCCCGGAAGAATGTGGGAGTGGATGTCGGTCATGCCTTTCAGAATACCCGACTTAACCAGATTGTGTTTTTTCTTAAAACTGAAAAACATATCCTTTCGTTAAATTATGGGTTATTTTTTCCAGAACTGATACCACTTGCGCTTATTCTCGTAACCGTAACCGTAACCGTAACCGTAACCGTAACCATAGCCGTTATTGTTGACATGAGCACCATTCAGAATAACGGACATATTCTTAAGCTGTCCGGTACGGTAGATTTTCTCCAGATCGGGCAACATACGACGATCGAAGCGGTCGGCACGAATAACGAAGATGGTCAAATCGGCAATGCGGTTGGTAATGGCCGCATCGGCAATAATACCTACCGGCACGTTGTCGACTATAATATAGTCATATTGCTTTCGCAGGGTTTCAATCATGGTTTCGAGACGTTCGCTAAGCAACAATTCAGCCGGGTTAGGCGCTGCAGGACCTGCCGGAATAATATCCAGGTTTTCGACCAGTTCATCGTGCTTGATGATTTCTGACAGCTCGGCACTTCCCGACAGGTAAGAGGTCATCCCCTTGTCATGATGATGGATGTGTGAGCTGAGGGTTCCTTTGCGGATATCAAGGTCTATCAGGATGACTTTTTTCTCCGTCTGTGCCATACTTGCGGCCAAGTTACTGCACACAAAAGTTTTGCCGGCTCCCGGACCGAAGGAACTGAAGGTTACTACCTGCAGATCCTTGCTCTTGACACGCATAAACTCCATATTCGTACGGACAATACGGAATGCTTCGGAAGCGATATCGCGTCCCTGACTACGGACAATAATGCCTTTCTTGCCTTGCGCATTCGGCTCTTTTTTGCTTTTCGACAAAGGAATTTCCCCCAAGAAGGGTACGCTAAGATTGTCTTCTATGTCCTTGCGGGTATGTACCTTGGTATCGAAGAACATAAGGGCTATTAGGATGACAGCTGGAAGAGCAAGTCCTTTCATAACACCTCCCATGATGATGTTTCTGCCATTGGGGGTATAAGGCATGTCACTACCACCTGCGGGGTCAAGCACACGCACGTCGGTTTCAGTAGTTGCCTGGCTGAGGGCGTTTTCCTCACGCTTGTTAAGCAGGTAGAGGTACAACTCTTCCTTGATACGCTGCTGACGTTCGATGGACAGCATCTGACGCTGCTGGGTAGGAATGCTGGCAATACGGCGTTCTGCCTCAGAAGTACGACTTCTTGCCTCTTTCAATTTGGCATTGATGCTGACAATGAGGTTGTCAATATCACGTATGATATTCTGGCGGATAGCCACCAGGGTATTGTTCAACTCCTGGACCACAGGGTTCTTGTTACTGCTGTTCTTCACAAGTTTGTCGCGCTTCAGTTTATTAGCATTGTACTGTACAATCTGTGCCTCAATATTGGCATCGGCAATACCTGTATTCGACGGAATAAGACCGGTAATTTTAGAGGGGTCTACCAGAAAGTGCTTGATGTAATTTGCCATTTCAATCTGCAGTTCCATTTCGGTTGCCTGCGTGCCATACTGCTGCTTATCGGATACCGATGTACTGGCCGAAGAGGAAACATCAATTATTTCGTGCTGGCGCTTATAGTTTTCTATTTCTGACTCTACGCCACCCAGTTCTTTTTCAATAATAATCAGACGTTCGTTGATGAACTGAGAGGTATTGATGGCTATCTGATTTTTATCCTTGATGGTTTCTTCGTTGTAGACCGTAATCAACATGTTCAGCACATCCTCCGCACGGACAGTAGAGTAATCATTAAGGTTAAGATACAAGATAGAAGCATCATTTTCTGCCTGGCTGATATTCAGGTTAGAGCCAAACAGACTTGCCATGTTGTCGATACTGTTCTTCGTCACACTGACAGTGGTGCCAAACCACTTGTTGCTGTAGTAAAGCGTAGGACTGACCACTAACTTGCCGAGTGGAGTCGGAATGGTATCATTGAGCTTGGCAGTCAGAGTTTTACCAGAATCCGGTATCATATCTCCCCCAAAAGCAGAAAGTCGTACCTCACGGTCGTTAACCGGAGTGACATCTACGGTTAAAGTCTGGTAATCTTCTGATTCAGCAAACGAAACACGAATAGGTGCCTGTGTGTACAGTTCCTTTTCACGGAGTCCGTCGGGAATCGTATAACAGATGTTGGCATTCAGCCGTTTGACCACCTCCCGCATCAGATTATGCGACTGAAACTGGAGAATTTCATTGGATACATTGGTCGATGAGAAAGTCTGAAAACGCTCCAACCCATTATATGTCCGCTGATTGGCATTTTTTATCATGGCCGTTGCCGAACGGGAATATTTGAACGGAGTCTTGGCATACTGATACCAGGCGTATCCGCCGAACAAAGCGACTGACAGGACAAACCAGTACCACCGGTTAACAAGGTACATGACCATGTCCATCGGATTGATATTGAAACCGCTTCCACTGATGTTCTTATCAGGAGAAAGGTCTTTTTGTTCACTCATTTGTATCATATCTATCTAACAGGATTTTATAATTATCTTAAAGCCAATACAATTAAAGATGTGATGGTGGAAACAAATGAAAGAACCATACTGAAGGTACTGAAGGTACGCTGTGCATTGTCACGCGTCTTGGCAGACGACGGCTCTACGTATACAATGTCGTTTTGCTGCAGGTAATAACAGGGAGAGTTAAACACATCCTTCGAACGGAGGTCGTGAAACAAGATTCTACGCTTGTCACCGTACTCACGGATTACTGCTACGCGGTCCACACGTCCGTCATCCGTAATGTCACCTGCCTTGGCAATGGCTTCCAGCAAGGTAATACGGTCACCGGTGATATCGTAGGTTCCTGCACTTCCCACTTCACCCAATACGGTAATTTTGAAATTCAGGAAATTGACCATCACAATGGGGTCTTTGATCAGGTCATCCTTAATCAGGCGTTCCTTTATCATCTCGGTTACCTGTCCGCGGGTACGTCCTTCCACTTTCAGTTTTCCCAAGACCGGGAAGTCGATTTCCCCATTTACATCCACCAAATATCCTTTATTGGCATTATCAGCTGCATTACCCGTGGGTACAGAAGTAGAGATGTTTCCGTCAGGACCAATGCTGTAGTTACTGCTGCCGGGAATATTAAAAGGCAAAGTAAGCTCCGGGTTCTTACAACTCACCGTAATACTGAGACGGTCATCCCGATGAATAATCGCTTCATATTTCTGAAAAACAGGATATTCTTTCAGTTCCTCCATGTCACGAAGGTAAACCAAGTCTTTTCTGGTAGCACATGACGAGAAAAGCAATACGATAAACAAAAAGAATAAAAGATTTGTCTTGTTCATAAACGTTTCTTACTATTATATTAGGATTTTACTATTTCGTTATTCTTTCTCACTCAAGCGGATAACGGAATCACAGCGTTCCATCACCCGTGGATCGTGGGTGACAAAGATAATGGTTTTTTCTTTTCCTGCCGCTAAAATGTTGGTCATTAACTTTGTAGTGGTGTCACAATCAAGTGCGGAAGATGCTTCATCGAACAACCAGATATTGCCCGGACGCAGCAAGGCACGGGCTATGGAGATGCGCTGTGCCTGTCCCTCGGACAAGCCGTAACCGTGCTCTCCGATACGGGTATAGATACCTTGAGGCAAATCGAAGACAAAGTCAGCACAGGCCGTACGCAAGACCTGTTCCACGTCCGCATCACTGCACTCGGGAGCCCCTAAAAGCACATTTTCACGCACAGTTCCGCTGAGCAGGGTATTTCCCTGGGGTACGTACATAAAGTTTACCCGGGTGGCAGAAGTATCCGGATGCACCGAACCGTCTGCTGCTACCAAGTTTACCTGTCCCTCGTCGGGTCGGATAAGTGCCAGCATCAGACGAATAATCGTGGTTTTTCCCGTACCGGTAGGACCGGCCACGGCTGTAGATGTGCCGGGACGGAATACGGCAGAGAAATTGTGCAGCACCGGCTGCCCCGGTTCGTAACCGAAAGTGACCTGTTTAAACTCCAACGAAAGAGGCTGATCAATGTACACGGGCGTTTCATCGGGCTCTACATCCTCGAATAGCTCCATCAGTCGTTCAACCGATGCCCAGCCACGTACCAGCGCAGGAGGAATACCTATCAAGCCGAGAAAAGGTCCCTGCACTTGTCCAACTAACTGCAAGAATGCCGTCATGGTGCCGAAAGTGATTTCCTGGTGTTCCAACCGATAAATACCCCAGAGGAACGCACACAGATAACCTCCTCCGAATACGAATCCCATAACTCCCTGCGAGAAGGTGGAGAACTTGATCTGCTCCATACCGAGGTTGAACAACTTTTCCTGAGACTCGTGCAGTTTCTGTTTCCGAAAATCGGTGGCTCCCAATGAGCGGACCAAAACACGCTGGGAGAGATTCTCCTGCATGACTGATCCCATTTCACTACTCATCGCTTTTTGGGCCTTGCTCAGTTCGCGCACCTTGCGAAAATAGATTTTCGACAACAGTACCAAGGGGGTTGCTCCCAAGATAAACCAAGCAAGCCGGGGCTCTAATGCCCACAAGAAAATAAAGGAACCTATCAACTGAAGACTGGTTATCAATAAATTAGGAAGAATACTCATTCCCATACCAAGCACTTCGGAAGCATCACTGTTGATACGTGTCAGCAGGTCACCCGTATGCCACTTCTGTCCGCTTTTCCAGGAACACATCATCAGGGCATCCGAAAGCGAGTTCTGCATACGGATACCGATACGCATGTTGATTTTTCCGAAAATCCAGGGAGAAATCAACTTCACCGCCATCCCGAAAAAGAAGAAAAAGACCACAATCCCTGCCGCCATCCAGACATTTCCTTCGCGGGCACCGGTTACGATATCAATAATCCATTTGGAAAGCCAGACATTGAACAGGGACATCCCTACGCCAAAAATTCCCGAGAAAATGGAGAATGTAATCAGCCAGTGGTATCCCTGCGTTACCTGAAGTACCCAGCGCATGGCTTTACGCCCAATGACGTACTGCTGGGTCAGATTTTCTTTGGTAAGTTTACTTAGTATTTTTTTCAGTATTGTTTTCATGTTTGATTACGAATTCTTTGATACGTCTGGCCGTCAGCAACGCAGGCCACCAGAAGGTTTCGGCCGGTGCATAAGTGAAAAACAACTGTACTTTACGCGCAATCTGCCGGGTGGTATACAACTTGTTCTTCCATTTTCCTTCCGGACGCTCTCCTTTCCGCTCGTCATAAAAACCGAAATTGCCGCTTTCCCATATTTCGGTCATCAGGGTTTCCGTATTGTAATGCTTCTGGAAAGGTACGTAAGATTCATCCAGTCCCAAGTGCTCTGACAGGAAGGAATACAGCAGGCAGGACCATTTCCAGATGCCGAAACGGCGACACAAGCGCTCCAGTTCCGTCCGGTCTGTTTCCTGCGCCAGTCCTTTCAGCAAGATGGCTGCATCGCATAACTGACGCAATCCGATGCCCTCATTAAGCAAGTGCTTCAGGATATGTGTAGAGACTAACAGATGATGTGCTTCCGGCGTGGGAACGCTGACCGGAATATCGTGATAGACAGGCTTGACCGAAGAAGCAACCGTACAGAATACCTTCTTCTCCCATTCCCGCAACGACTGGCGAATAAACGGACTATGCAGTTCTATCAACTCCGGATGCAGTTCGATTACCACCTGGCCAATAAGACAGGAAGCATCGTTATTGGCCCCATACTTGACATATACACCGGAAGCTTCTAATTTTTTAGCAGCCTGCCGTACTGCCGCTGCACTCCCAAAATACAAATCAATGTCACCACAGATACGATGAAGCGGATGAGGATAATAGCAACTCAGGGCAAGCCCCTTGATGACTTCAAAAGGAACCGAAGGCTCCGTGGCAAAAAAACGGTTCAGTGCACAAAGTACCTCGATGTGCTGCCTGTTCATCCGCTCCCACTGATCGACATCGACAGTCCATCGCAGAATGAGTGAATGCGGAGGACGCAAAGGCTTGGGCAGAAGCAAGGCCCCATCGTAAACGATGCCCTGCACTGCCTGCCGACGACTGTGGATATAGAGTGCCTGCCATTCCTCGGGTGAGAGCGGGAAGTATTTCTCCGCATCTACCTTATCGTTTATCCCCCAAAGTCCCTGACGGAGTAAAAAAAACAGGGCTTCTTTTATACGGGTAATGTCATTCATACCAACAGCCCGTTTTTCTGCCACTGTTCACACATTTCATGCACATCTAATGCAGCCGTTTCACGTTCGACCTCATACTCTTCGCACAAACAATCCACCAGATAGGCTTCGTCAAACTCCTTCCCTTCGGCCTGCTGCCACAGCCAGGCAGCTGTTTCGTTCAAGGTCAGGATTTGTGTCATGTCCATAGTTTCACTGAAAGGATTTACTATCATGTATTCTCCGGCCACTTCACGGAGAATGAGATTCTCATTAAGTTTCATTCTTGTGGTTTTATATTATGCATTAATCGTTTGGAAATAATATAAACTGAGCACTTACCAGTTCAATCCGGACGGCTGAATCATACCATGCTGTAGCAATTGCATGACAAAGTTAGACGCATCTGACGCAGCCGTTTCACGGTCAACCTCGTATTCATTGAGTATCATATCGACCAACTGATTAAAATCGGCTGCCTCTTCAATGTGTTCCCAGATAAACGCTGCTGTATCGGTGAGACTGATCATGCCATTGAAATCGTGAGCGGTTTCTTCTGAAGGAACAAGTATGATTTCACCGGCAATCTCACGTACTATAAAATTTTTATTTTTTTTCATCAACAAGAGTCTTTAAAGTTTGTAGTTCGCTTTTTGTAAAGTGACATAAATAATTCACTGTACCGTAATGTTGCTTCTCTAATGTGGCTGACGCATAGCATACTTGGCAAATTTCGCGCAATGTACACCCTCGGCAATCCTCATGCGAAGGTAACAAACGACTCATTCTTCCTATCTCTTCCCAAGCTTCACGAACCGAAAGGCGATCAAGATGGACTGCCGGATACTCCATCATCACACAAGGAGTCATGCAACCTTGCCAAGTGATCCAGACAGAACTGCTACCAGCCCGACACGAAAGTCCTACAGGGGTATCGCAAGGTTTAGCTTGCTCTAACTCGCGTAGTAAAATAGTCATTGTATCATAAAAACGTTCTCCTTTTTTATGTCTTTGAAAAAGTGCTTCAATTCGTCCACCGTCTACCGCATTAAGGCGGGAAGCATGCAAACTAATACGGCTTCTAACAGAGCGTGAACAAGGGAACATATAGCTATTTACAACCGATGGAATACCCCAATAATCGCTTATAGCCAATATTTTATCAAAATCACTCAAATTTTCTTTTACGATGCTCACGTTCAACTTTGTGTCGATATCGTTTTTTTTCAAAAGAGCGAGCCCCTGCATACATTGGTCAAAACCTTCTGCATGGTGGCACAACTTTGCATAAGTTTCCCGACTTGCTCCGTAAAGTGTAACGTTAACACGTCGGGGAAGACTTTCCCGAAAAAGCTGTACCATCTTTTCATCAATACATGTAGCATTTGTATTGATGGTCAGAATAAATCCCATTTTCCTTAACTCCTGATACAATTCTTTAAAATACGGATAAAGCAATGGTTCACCTCCCGTAAGGAGAATGAAAAGCGTCCCCATATCCTTTAACTCTTTTGCAAGTCGAAGCCAAAAATCTATACTTTTTAATCCACCAGCAACTTTTACTTCATCCATATTCATACGAATAAAGCACATATCACACCGTAAGTTACAACAAGGAGTTAATTCGAACGATGCGGTAATAGGAATATGTGCAGCCGTAGCTTTTGCCACCAGTCGTTTTTCCACCTTGGTTGCATCGTCTAAGAAATCCATTTACGTTCTTTTAATTCATTATATAATGTTACAACCGCTTCACTGCTAATATTACAAGCAAACGTACCACATCCCACTTGCCGTAATAGTAAATCAATAAAATCCATTGCCCGATGTGTATAAGAAGTGTTCCAATAATTAATAGTAATCTGCGCTAATAGCTGCTTAAAGTTACGTATCGTTTTTTCTTCTACAAATTGATTTACCATAGCTTGCTGAAGCAAAATGATGCATGCTATCTCACGTTTTTCATTATGACAGATACCACTTGAACCACATACCGGCCAACCATTGGCATATATCATGCCATTCTCAACTGTCAACAAACATTTATCACCGTTCTGCACACAAGCTTTATCCGGATATTCACGACACCACAACCCTGAATGCGTAGACTTACCTATACCGCTTGGTCCACTGAACAAGATAGCGCTATTTCCAAAATCCAAATATGCACAATGCAGAATGAATGCTCCTCGCCGTGCTTCATGACGTTCCAATGCAAGTAAAGATATGAAAATCGTGTCTATTCGTAAATACTCACGATAAGACTCATTAACATATACGATTATTTCTTTCTCACTGACTTCTTCATAGTAGCCATAACAATCGTGTGTATCTGGCATATACAACATTCGAGCTTCCAAACCCTCAGGTTTACCCAATACCATAATATCCTTTGTTCGATAAATTACTGGATAACTAACAAAGGAATGGGGGAAAGTGGTAAGAAAAGTATATTTTAAATCTACTTTTTCAAACTCTGAACAAAATAGTAAGGTATTTTGGGGCAGATTTGCAACAGTTATTCCCTCCAATTGAATATGCAACTTTCCTATTTTCAGCTTAACCATTTGATTATAAAAAAAATATAATTTATTTCATGCCACTATAATATACTAATTTAAAAACTTACTTATTATATCCCCCTTTTATACATTCTTTTAACTTCTTAAGAAGATTATCTTTTTTACAATAAAAATATGATTTTACGCCTACAAGGTTCTAATGTGACTATTGGATTTCATGGATACAAATAATATTTATAATAGCAGCTCACCTTGAAAGTTAAAAAATAATTTTGACAAATTCGATTAAATTTATTTAGAAGAAAAGTTCTATCCAAGATTAGTTTGCATTTTTCTCGGATAGAACCTATTTCTGTCAAAATTTTAACTCAATAAAGACAAATACAAAGTCCATATAAACTTAATCTACTGAGTAGTCAACAGTCAAAACAATTTATTAATTTTATTTATATTAATCAAATAAAGCAACTATTACTTTGAGGAATTAGAATTTAACTGTGATTCTTTTCATGCTCCCACTCAGCATCTTCGACTTTAGAGAAATGATGACCTTCATTTCCCCATCCATCAGTCCAATGGAAAACAGGATAATATCTACCACTTCTATTTTCCTGCCACATAGCATTGGCAACAGGTTCTGTATTAACCCCTTCGTGCCAAACACCGCATCCATAACCACTTGCTATTCTTTTATCACCTTTTTGAAACAAACCTCCACTTTGATAACCAGGTTTATCGTTTGTTTCATAATATCCTATACCACTAGGAACATTACATTTCACTCGCCATGTATCAAGAGTTTGGCATGCGGCGATGTATTTATTCGGAACAAATGTTTCACTTTCTAAAACAGGCTTGATATAAGCTTTTTTATTTGCCATAATTTCAACTAGTTTTTACACACGTTCATTTTATAAATTCTTTAATATAAAATAAACATATCAAGTTCATAATTAGTTTTTGATTATCTCTACAATTCGATCGACATCCTCATCAGTTACCATCGGTCCTGAAGGCAAGCAGAGCCCTTGGGCAAAAAGAGTTTCAGACACTCCGTTTACATAGGCAGGTGCCTTGGCAAACACGGGTTGCAGGTGCATCGGCTTCCACAACGGACGACTCTCAATATCGGCCGCCGTAAGCCGTGCAGACAACTCCTGATAAGTGAATCCTGCTTCCTGCGGATTAACCAAGATGGTGCTTAACCAGTAATTGGGATGTAAATCGACATTAGACCGTGGTTGCATCACCGTAATGCCCGGTGTATTTTTTAACTTTTCCACGTAAAGCGCGTGTATCGCACGGCGGCGGGCGATATGCTCGTCGAGCACGTACATCTGTCCACGGCCGATTCCAGCAGAGATGTTGCTCAACCGATAATTATAGCCAATCTGCTCGTGCTGGTAATAAGGGAAGTTCTCGCGTGCCTGGGTGGCATAGAACTTGACACGGCGGGCACTTTCTTCATCGGGGCAAATCAAGGCTCCTCCACCGCTGGTGGTAATCATCTTGTTGCCGTTGAACGAGAGGGCTCCGTAAGTGCCAAAGGTTCCGCAGTAACTGCCGTTGTATTCCGAGCCTAATGCCTCGGCTGCATCTTCTACGACCGGAATGCCGTATGCAGAAGCCACGCGGTTGATTTCGTCCATACGGGCGGGAGTTCCGTACAAATGTACGGGGATGATGGCCTTAGGTAGCTTGCCGGTCACCCGCAGGCGATCGTCGATAGCCTGACGGAGCAGTTCGGGGTTCATGTTCCACGTGCCGGGTTCACTGTCGACAAACACCGGAGTGGCTCCCTGGTATACGATGGGATTGGCAGAGGCGGCAAAGGTAAAACTCTGACAGATTACCTCGTCGCCCGGACCTACACCCAACATCACCAGCGCCAGATGAATGGCTGCTGTACCGGAGCTAAGCGCTACAACGTGAAGAGGAGAGGCTGACTTTTTTCCCAACCAGGCTGCAAGGTCATTTTCAAACCCGTCCACATTGGGACCTAAAGGAACAACCCAGTTGGTAAGGAATGCCTCATGAATAAACTCTTCTTCCTTGCCGCTCATGTGGGCCAGTGAAAGGTGGATGTGCTTCATGATTATTTGTTGTTATTTTCTTCTGTGACAAATATTACGACACGGTTCCATTCGTTCTTGCGTTCGTATGGCTGGATAGTGTCGCCCTTATAATCAATGCGCAGACGTGACGGATCAACCCCAAAGTCGTTTACAAGCATGTCGCGTACGGCGTTGGCACGGCGTTCAGACAGTTTCAGGTTATATGCCGGATAACCTGTCTTCACATCGGCGTAACCGGTGATAATCAAATTGATATTCGGATTATCTTTCAGGTATTTTGCCACACGCTGTACGTTATTCTTCTGTACATCTGTGATATTATACTTATCAATGATAAATGATACGGTCATATCGAGCACTCTGTTCGTTTCGACCTTCTTTTCTACGCGTACGATAGGTTCAGGCTTGTTGGCCAACTCTGCACGTGCCGCATTGATTTGCGCATTCAGACGGTCGATTTCGCTCTGGTCGGTCATAGTCAGGTATTTGAAACGACGATCTCCGTAATGGTCTTTAAAGTGATAAGTCAGACCACCTACCACATAGATGTAACCGTCGTACTTATTATCATAACGTGTTCCGTTACATCCGTCGTCGGTAGCATTAAATGTAGCTTCAAGGTTTACATCCAACGCATTATTGATTTTATAGCCCAACTGCAAACCGGCATGTACCGCCAAACCGGTTGCTCCGGAACGGTCTACCTCATATTGTCCTCCCTTAGACGGTGCCCAGTTTTTAATCTTGTCTTCAAAACCGAAAGAGGAGTTCACCCCAATACCAACTACACCCACTACATTGAAACGGTTAGTTTCTTTATACGGGGCAAAGATGTTGTTGAAGTTAAACAAACCATCGACAAAGGTAGAAATCATACTGAATTTATACAGACCGTTTCCATATATTTCAGGATGTGCATCAACAAGCTCATCGTTGGCTCTACCTTTCTGATTCAAATAAGAAACACGTACACGGGCACCAACTGCCGGAGTAAAATACTTACCTGCAGAAATACCTACGCTGGGGCCCAATGTCTTTAAAAATGGAGCAAAACGGACATTTTCAGACAAAGAGAAGTTTGTACCAGCAAAAACACCTATAAACCAGTTATCCAATGCCTTATAATGTCTTAAGGTAGTTACTGTATCAGCCTTTACAGTAGTAGATTTAATATTTCCGTTAGCAAAAGCGCCTACAGACATGACTGTGGCCAAACCTGCTATTAATATTTTCTTCATGATTATAATCTTTATTATTTAACAATATAGATAATTACACAATTCTTTGCCGGATCGAGTGATTTCACCAACTGGTTATTTGATTCGATAAAGATATGTCCGGCAGGAACATTATATTCTTTTACAAGTACGTCGCGGATAGCATTAGCACGGCCGCTGAACAAATCATTATCCATTACGCCGTTTTCTACCGGAGTAATATACAAATCACCGTCTGTGATTTCTTTCAGACCTTCGGCAGCTGTAAAGATATTTACCTCCTGCAGCTTGTTGATTTCAGTAGAGTTAGCATCAAATGAAACCAGGGTTGCTACACGTTTGTTTTCTATCACTTCACGTTTTACTTCTACCTTAGGAGCAGCTTTCATTTCGGCAACTTGCTTACGCAAACGGTTAACTTCAGCATTCAATGCTTCAAATTTGTCTGGTGTACGTTTTGCATAAGTAAACTGGTGTGTTCCGTCGTGATTTTTAAATCTGTAAACCAAACCAACCAAAAGGTTTACATGACCATCCCATTTATCATCCCATACCTGGCCATCGTATGAATCGTCAAGACAGTTCACTGAGGCTTCAAGGTTAAGTGCCAAACATTTGTTCAATTTAAATGAACCCAAAAGACCTGTGCGGAAACCAATCAAGGTATTTTTCTTTGTATCGATAGGATATGAGGAATACCAGCTTTCATTTCCAAAGCCCCAATTGTGTTCTACACCCACACCCAGGATAGCCATCATCTGAAAAAATCTGTTTTCTTTATATCCTCCAATCAGATTATGCAGATTAAACAAGGCATCTACATATCCATTGACGATATTCCAGTTATAATTCTTATCCAATACTGACTTGTTAGTCTGGCCTACACCGCGACCATACATACCCATCAATCGGATACCACCCCATGGAGAAAGCCATTTTCCTACAGACAAACCGGCTGCCGGCTGAAACTGTTTTCCGAAATTTGCAGATCCCATGTTATCGCACCAGCTGATAAAGGTTCCTGCATTGACTGTGATAAACCAGTTGTCACGGAATGTGTTCGGATTCAACACTCGCTCATAATTGGATTCCGGACCTACCCAATAAAGGCTATCATCCACCTCAGACAATTCTGTAGAATTGGTTTCTTGAGCTGAAATTCCTCTTACCACAAGGAATAACATCATAAACAAAAGATAGAACAGTTTTTTCATAATCACATAATTAAAAAATTAAAACACTATTATTATCATCTTTCACACTTTAGTTTTTGTCGAATTTCTGATAGACTGAATTCTGGCTGACAAATTCAGGCGCTATCATTTTCATATGCCTTACTGTTTCTGACTTGTCGTCGGTCTCTGCAATTGCAACCAATTCATCGATTTGAGATACGAGTTTTTCATAGTCAGTGTTTATGCTCTTGGCCCTGAATATTTCCTTATTCGAAGTGGGCAATACATCTTCTTCATTGTAAAGTAACTCTTCGTACAGTTTTTCGCCCGGCCGGAGTCCGGAATATACAATCTTAATATCCTTGTCGGGAATATAGCCTGACAAGCGTATCATTTTCCGGGCCATGTCGTCAATCTTTACCGGAGCTCCCATATTGAAAATGAAGATATCATTTCCTTTTCCCAGGAAAGATGCTTCCAGCACCAGACGGCAGGCTTCCGGGATTGTCATGAAATACCTTATTATATCGGGATGCGTAACTGTTACCGGTCCGCCTTCAAGTATCTGTTTACGGAACAGCGGAATAACACTGCCGTTACTTCCCAACACATTTCCAAAGCGAGTGGTAATAAAGCAGGTGGAACCTTTTATTTTTCCAGCTTTTATGGCATTGCCCAGGCTCTGCACATAATTTTCGGCAATATGCTTGGTAGCTCCCATCACATTGGATGGCCGGACAGCCTTGTCGGTAGAAATCATGATAAACTTCTCGACACCATACTTCACGGCGGTATCGGCTAAGATTCGTGTTCCCATGATATTGGTACGCACCGCCTCGCAAGGATAAGCTTCCATGATAGGTACATGCTTGTAGGCTGCCGCATGGAATATAATGTTTGGTTTATAAAATTGGATTTGAGATTCTACTCGTTTGGCATCTCTGACATTTCCTATCACACTGACAATGTGGCAATCGGGATAGGTATTACAAAGTTCCATATTAATATTGTAAACCGCAGTCTCCGAAAAGTCGAACAAAACAAGAAGTTTGGGATGAAAAGAACACAACTGACGACACAATTCGCTGCCGATACTTCCGGCTCCCCCTGTCACCATAACTACTTTCCCCGATATTTCCCGAGAAATGGTCTCACTATCAATCTTTATTTCATCTCTTTCAAGCAAATCTTCAATCTGTACTTCGCGCATTTGAATACGCTTGGATATGTTGTCCTTGTCTTCAACCAAAGGAGCAATACGGATATTGATATTATTACGCAAGCAATGCTCGATTAACTTCTCATCCTTATGCAGATCTTCCCCATTTACGAACAACAGCGTATCCACATCAAAGCCGTTGTTGCTGTGGGCTTCAAAATCAAAATCCGAAGGAATATAGAACACCGGATAGCCTGCGATTCTATTACCCTTATAAGAACTGTCTCTCGTGATAAAGCCTTTCAGACTATATTTTGAATTTAACGCCTTGCTCAGATATGCGGCCAAACTAATGGAAGCTTCTGACACTTCGTAAATCAAGGCTATGGAATTTTCCTTACCGCTGAGCTTTTCTATCAGATTATAGTAGAAGTTAACAATCAATACTCTTACCAGCATCAGCAAAAATACGGACATTATCCAATCTGATATAATAAGCGTGTATACAAACAAGCCTACATAGTCCAGATAGATATAAGCGACTGTCAACAAAAGCAATGCTTTAATAGACATCGCATAAATAATCCGTACAAGCTCTACAAGACTGGAATGCCTGATAATGCCTTGATGCGTCTTACAAATCCATGTAGAAAAGGTACTGGCAGCAAACGAAATAAACAGAACAAAAAAGACTTTCTGCAAATCAGTATCTACTTTCATCAAATAATGATAGAAAAGGAATGAAAATGAAGTAGATAATACTGACAATAATACATCAGATGTCCATATAATATATTTGCTTAGAAAGCTGATATTTTTTATTTTAAAACTCCACATAATATATTATTTTTAACATGGTGACCAACCAAAAAAAATTATCAAAATACAGCTTAATCTTTTATATATTGTATACAAAAAACTATAGCAACTGAATAAATTCAGGCTGTATTTTCACTGAAACAGACAGAAATGAAGGAAGTTCTACCAGCAAATACTTACTCTTTGCACCCCGTACTTTTTGCAAAAATCCTTCATAGCCATCCAATGGGCCACCTATAATCTTCACTTTACGTCCAATCATTTCGGCAGTAATCTCAGCAGGCGTGTAAAACCGAGGATTACCGGCTAACTCTACCGCATGAATAAACCGCTCCATATCAATATTACGTATGGTCATGGGCTTACAAAAAGCGCCTCTCACATAACGATATTGCAAGGTTGGGATTTGTTCAACGATATAATCAACTTTTGTCCGAGTTTCAAAAATAAAAAGTAAATCATGCATATAAGGTATTTGCTTACGACAGCGTTTCCCCTGTTTTTCATACAACTTCCACACCATCGGAGTAAAAACCTTAATCCCCATGTCTTCTACCCGCTTATACGCAGGAGATTTAGCATTACTACGCGTTAAATCGCGCATTACAAACCACTCTTTACATTCAGGAATAGCAGGACCGGGAATAATATTCGCATCTGAATCCATTTTATATTCGTGCTATTAACTATTATACCAGACACTTGAGCCCAAAAGGTAATAGGGATAATCCTGAAAGCTTATCTATTTTTCTGATAAACAATCAGTTACAACACCCGAAATTCATCTTTAAGAACATCTCTAAATATTTCATTTTTCATAGAGAACAGTGTTATAGGTGCAAAGGTATAAATTTTAGTCTACAATCCAAGCATGAAGGTGTCAAAAAAAAGTAGAAGATATTTAACTCAATATTATGAAAAACAAAGCAACTACTAAATATTTACAAAAAAACAAATTTCAAAACAGCAGTTTTTAGCCAAATTCGCCTGTCGAAAAAAGCATTTTTCATTTTTATAAAGTAATATTACATAAAATCTTCATTAACTACAATAACATATTCTTTTACCTAATGAGACATAGCATATTAAATCAATTCCATTATACAAGAAGACAAGGTTTTACCTAACTCAACAAGTACTCTATCAGGGAAACAGGAAGCTTTTCCAAAAACAATCTGATGCCCCCAAAAAACGCGAAGAATAAAAGAAAAAAAAGGGTCAACGTAATAATCTGAGGGGTAAGTCCGATAAATTTATATCTTTGCCGGAAAGAAAATCAGCAAAAGTTATGG
>ENA-UEQH01000528-UEQH01000528.1-human-gut-metagenome-genome-assembly--contig:-NODE-528-length-21012-cov-32.288369_pt1 | contig 21012 bp, 16 predicted proteins | sample MGYA00242945_ERZ507943 | MGnify/ENA primary metagenome ERZ507943 (study PRJEB26167, sample SAMN06115418) | human gut metagenome | host: Homo sapiens | place: China:Hubei | collected 2015-03-06... | reverse complement strand
TCTGCGAGGTTTCTTCATCTTTTCCATTTTACTCTTGTTTTTGTTAAAATGGTGTGAAGTAAATCTGTATTAAGTCAGCTGATATACTTTTTCGTTTTCCATCTGATTATCGTTTTCTACACATTTGCAAAAATAGGAAAGGTTTTAGATATACGGCCGTTTCTTTTTCAGATAATTGACAATACGTCTTTTTCAGCCACTCTTTCCTACTCTCCAACCTATTGAACTAATTGCATTTACGCAGAATTTTCGTATCTTTGCACCGTTACGTTATACTTAATTTAAAATACATTTTCCATTTATGAAATATAAACTGTTAGTACTCGACCTGGACGGTACACTGACCAACGCGAAAAAAGAAATTACTGAGAATACACGACAGACGCTGATTGAAGCCCAAGAACAAGGCATCAAAATCGTACTGGCATCCGGACGCCCTACTTACGGAATTGCTCCGCTCGCCAACCAGCTGGAACTGCAGAAATATGAAGGCTATATCCTGGCCTATAACGGCGGTGAAATCATCGACTGGAAAACCGGCGAACTGATGTACAAGAATCTGCTCGATCCTGAAGTGCTGCCTTATCTGTACGAATGTGCCTGCAAGAATCACTTTGCCATCGTCACCTACGACGGCGAATATGTACTTACGGAATACCCTGACGATGAGTATGTTCTGAAGGAAGCACTGCTCAACGTCATGAAAATAAAGAAAGTAGACAACTTCCTCGAAGCTGTAAAGCACCCCATCGCCAAATGCCTTATCGTAGGCGAGCCGGAACGTCTGGCCGTTCTCGAAAAAGAGATGTACGAGGTACTGAAAGACCGCATGGGAGTATTCCGCTCCGAACCTTATTTTCTGGAGCTGGTTCCTAAAGGCATCGACAAAGCCCAGTCGCTGTCCGTACTGCTCAGCGAAATTGGTATGACCCGCGAAGGAATGATAGCCGTAGGCGACGGATTCAACGACCTGTCTATGATTAAATATGCCGGACTGGGAGTGGCCATGGCCAATGCACAGCCTGTAGTACGCGAAAACGCCGACTTCATCACCCTGTCGAATGAAGAAGACGGCGTAGCACACGTTGTACGGAAATTTATGTTGTAGTCTTCGGCTTACGGTCGAAAAATGGATTTTTGGAGGATGCACTCACCGGTATGGCATATACCTGGGTGCAGCCGTCCAGCCAGTCCAACTGCTGGGCAGCCAGTCCGGCAGAAAACATCACACGTGTATCCACCCGGTTGTCGGCAGCCGTAGCACAAGCCGAGCCGATGGCAATCCCCACGTCAACACTGTTGATGGCACAAGGCACTCCTTCCAGTCTGTCGGCACACGTCGGGAAACCGCAATGCCCGCAGTTCAGTCCCTGCGGCAGCTCGCGCGTACCAATCAGGATGATGCATTCCGCATCGAGAATATTATCTGCATCCCGTAAAAAGAATTTCAGACCATTGTCTTCATACATCTGCTTCATTGTTTCCGACAAGATACGGATATTGCTGTCGGTCACCATGGCAATCTCAATAATATCCACCCCTTTCCCTTTGGGAGCCGTACGGGCGGCTGTCATCATCTGCCGTGCCACATTCAATATGTGTTCATGACGGCTTTCTCTTTCGTTTTCTATCATAATCGTATCAGTTAAGTCAGTTCTCAAAGATAGCATAATTTTGCTAATCCTCTTTTATCTGCTATAATATTTTGCAGATATAAAAATTATGCATACATTTGCAGTGCACACGTGTGCACATGCTAAGTTGTTAATTCGAAAAAGCATCTTTATAACTTTTAACCACTAATTGAACTACACAATGAGAAAAACAATCTTATCGGGCATTATGCTCTCACTTTCAAGTCTTTGCTGGGGAACAGATATCAACACCAGCAATTTCAAAGAATTATGCAATATTTATGCCACTGCAACCCAGACTCTAAACGGGATGCGCTCGGCAGATGACTGGGACTCGGTCCACAAAAAATTAGCGGCCCTGCAGCAACAATGCCAAAATGATTCTTCGCTACAGACTATACTGAAATTGACCTATCCTACTTGCCCTAACGAGTTGAAAGACAGCTACGAAGCGGCATTAAAAGAACAGTTGGAAATGAAAGATGCCGTAAAACGTCTGTCCATGTCGGGAACATTGCAGGCTAAAAACATTTCTACAACTATCAGCAGCTTTATGAAAGCCATATACCTCCAGGAGCTGGTTTACGATGAACGCAGAGGCAATGAAGGTGCTCCATACGAAAGCAAGGCCGAACGTGATGCCAGAATGAAATGGTGGAGAGACGGCAAATTCGGCATGTTTATTCATTACGGACTGTACTCAGGACTTGCCGGAGAATTCCAGGGCAAAAAATATGAGGGTTGTGTAGAATGGATTCAGATGCAGTCTGGAGCTGATTTTGATACTTATAAAAAAGAAGCCCTTCCCCGTTTTAACCCGCAAAGTGGCATGGCCGAAAAATGGGTAAAACTGGCCAAAGAGGCTGGATGTACATATACAGTACTGACCAGCAGACACCACGAAGGATTCAATATGTTCAATACTCCCGAATATGACTTTAATGTAGTCAATCTAAAAGGAATTGACATCGCGAAAGAATATTCCGAAGCATGCAAGAAATACAACATGAAAGCCGGCTATTATGTGTCCTTACTGGACTGGAACCATCCGGACTACGACCCTAGCGGATCAGGCATCTCCTATCCGGCAGGAAACTATGAAGCTGAAAAACAAGGAAAACGGAAGTTCGGCAATCACGAAAAATATAAAGAATATTTATATTCTATTTTCAACGAACTGCTAGACCAGTATAAAGTAGACTTGGTATGGTGGGATTTCAGTCAGCCTAAATTCCAGGGAGACCATGCATGGGGAGCAACCCGACTGATGAAGGCTCTGTTTGACAAATATCCTAAAGCCATCCAGAATAACCGCCTCTACCATTCAGACAACCATCTGAGCGAGGGTGGCATAAAGGTAACTCCAACCTGGAAGGGTGATTATTCTACAGCCGAGCACCATATCCCGGCCAATGGAATTGATGGAGACTGGGAAGCCTGCCAGACTCTGAACGGTACCTGGGGATATTCTGCCGACAACCAGCAGTGGAAAACAGCTGAAGACCTGATTCATGAGTTAGTAGATGTTGTCAGCCGTGGAGGAAATTTCCTGCTGAATATCGGTCCGAAGAGCGACGGTTCCATCCCCGAAGAAAGTGTACGACTGTTTAAAGAAATCGGTAAATGGATGAAAACCAACGGTGAAGCAATTTATGGCACACGCGCCAATCCATTCGACAAGGAATTCCAGTGGGGACGAATCACGCGTAAAGGTGATGACAAGTTATACCTTATCATGTATGGTAAACCCGCAAACGGAACAATAGAACTTCCGTGTACTTTTGAAAACAAAAGAGTAAAAGCACATACACTCCGCAATAAAAAAGCAGTAAAAGTGACGCAGGATACCAACCGTAAAGTATGTACTGTCGATGTCAGCTCCGTTACTTTCAACGAACCGGCTACCGTAATCGAGCTGGATGGAAAATGGAGTCTGTAATCTCATAAAACTATAGAAAATCCCTCGTACAGGCAATCCTGCCATGTTACGGGGGATTTTATTTTTGCGCTTACCGGAAGAAAGGAATCACGCACTCCCCCTTTCCAGCCAGTCCATCGGAAGTTTTATATCCTCTTTTATATTCTCTCCGGATTGGATTTCACGTAAAAGCAGATTCAGCAACGATTCTGACAAAAGATGAATAGCCGGCGAGAAAGTAGTCAGCTCCGGTTCGCACACCAGTCCCATCGGATTGTCATCGAACCCTACTACCGCCACCTCTTCCGGAATACCCACACCATGCTCCTTCAGATATTTAATCACTCCAATAGCTATTTCGTCGTTAATGCAGATAATTGCATCCGGCTTTTCAGGAGTATTCAGCAATAATGAAGCCGCCTTATATCCGTCTGCGATAAATATCTGTTCCGCCGCGACACATCTGGCATAAGCAAGTCCCGCTTCACGGATTGATTGATAGTAACAGGCCAGCCGATCCTCGAAAATTCTGGTATAGCCGTCATAAGATATATAGGCTATTCTGGATTTACCTTTTCTCACAAGCATCTCGACAACCTGATTCATCGCTTTCCCGTTGTCCAGAACAATCGTAGAATTTATGGTTTCCTTAGGAACACGATCAAAATAGACCAAAGGAATATTCTCGTCGTTCAGCCTCTCGAAATGTTCGGTTGAGGAAGTCCGCAAACCTACCGAAGCTGCCACCCCCGCTACCCGTAAGCTTATCAGAGAATTAATAATGTCCTTCTCCACCCCCGGGTCATCGTTCGATTGAAAAATCATAACCATGAATCCCTTCTCTCTAGCCATTTCCGTAATCATAGAAATGAGTCTGGAGAAAAAATGATGTTTCAGGTCAGGAATAATGAACGAAAGTATTTTTGTCTTCCTGTTCCGGAAATTCTGTGCCAGTATATTGGGAGTATAACCCATATTTTTCGCTTCCTGCAAAATAAGACTTCTCGTTTTCTCACTTATTTTTTCGCTTCCCTGCAATGCACGCGACACGGTGGCATGGTGTATTCCCAGTTTCTGAGCAATATCTTTTATGGTTACTTCTTTCTTCATATCAATTACAATCCTTCTTCAAACACAAATATAGCATAAAATACGGGAAAGCAACTAACCCAATCAGAACATATCATTTATAATCTGCAATTGCAGGTGGAAAAAGGCAGCAGCGAAAGTCATACCGCAACATTTTCCAAGCATTTAACTCAAACGTGCAGATTCATATCAAATAAATAAAATATTTGTAAATATAAATTATTTTTACACATGTGTAATGAAGTGCAACAAAGGGCAATTAATGTTAGCTTTTGGCATAGAATATTTTTTCTTCAAAATAATAAAATACATTTGCACCCATCATTCATTTCAATCTAAAATATCAACAACATTATTTTTCTAATCATGAAAAAACTTACTGTTATCAGTACCCTTTTAATGAGCGCATGTGCGCTAAATGCACAAGACATTACACTTTCTCCAGAAGCAGGCATCTCGGCTGTACAACGTCACGGATGGGGTCAGGGATGGCGTCCGGCAGCCAAAATCGGAGTTTCGGCAGACTTTAACCTGAACAAGCATTTTGCCATCGAATCGGGGCTGTTCTATACATTCAGGGGGTATACCATCAATAATGGCGGAACGTACAGTAATGAGTACAGTACCTGGACCGAACACGTTTCTCAAACCAGACATTTCCTACAAATGCCTGTACTTGCCAAATTCAAATGGTCGATTGATAAAAACACGAAACTTTTCTGGGGTGTAGGACCATACGTAGGTGCCTGCTTAAAGAATAAATTCGACAGCGACCCTTATTATATGAATAATTCTTATCCGGATGAAATGCATCAGTATTACGACGGGTATATGGCAGGTACCGACCAGTTTGGCAATTCAAACTTGTTTCTATACGAAAAGGCCAATAGTTTTGACTGGGGCATAACCTCCAACATCGGTATAGAAAGCAATAATTGGGTGTTTAAACTGCAATATGACTTGTCTCTCGGCAAGGAAGGCAGCAGCAATGATGTCATTACAGCCAACTATCATACGCTGTCACTGACCCTAGGGTATAAATTTCATTTGTAACAGAATTTCCTGACAAATTAAGCGTAACGGATATTATTCTACCTACAGATATTTTACCGATAGCAACTTTCTTCCTCACTGCAATGAGAAACATTAAACATTGAAGAAGCAAACTTTTTTCTCAGAAATGCGACAGCTTTTTCATTGCAGTGAGAAACACTGAAAGTACCGTTATATTGGATATAAGATACATTAAGTGCATAAAAAAACAGAAGCGCAACGGAATGCACTACAGGTAAACCCGTTACGCTTCTGCTTTTTATCTAGTCCAAGCAATAAAACTTGTTTTTACTCTCTATTACTCTACAATCCACTTTTCCAGTCCCCTGCTCTCCTTACTGAAATTCACGCCAATCTTGAAAATCCTCCGTCCGTCAACAGCAAAGGGTAGCGCATACTGCCTGTCCTTAATCTGCTGTAAAGCTTCCTCTGCCGTACCATCCAGCTTGAACTCCATTACATAAATATAGCGGTCTGTTTTTACGACCAAATCAATACGGCCACGCGAAGTATGATATTCGGCTTGCGTATAGAATCCTAGCAGCTTAAACACGATGAACAACACATTCTGATAATGCAATTCCAAATCGCGGGCCAGCTCGTAGGGAGAGTCAGCAAAGAAACTCTGTAAACGAAGCAGAAAGGCATCAGCATCGCCATTCCGCACATCTCTTACAAAGTTCATAATTTCGAAAGAAGGATTTCCAGTATCCAAATGAGCATAACTGGGCAACAGAAACCGTGTAAACCCTTCTTCCACTTCTTTATTGGGAAAGCCCAGGTAGTAAACCTGAAATTCCCGGTCGTATCCTTTGATAGTCAGATAGCCACTCTGGTACAAAATAGGTACCGGATTGGTATGCATTGTGTCTATGCCACCCAGCGAATCGGCCGAAGCCATCTCTTCTGTAAGCCGCTGCAGGTCATAGCGGCTGTTTTTCAGCAGCTCGACCAAGAATGTAGGAGTGCCGGTCTCGAACCAATAACTGCCAAAGCTCATTTTGGCAAATGTATTCAGAAGGCTGAACGGATTGTAGATGTCAGCGCTGTTTGCAGCAAAATGATAACCGTCGTACATCGTTTTGAGCATTGCTCTGGCTTCTTCTGGATTCATGTTGTTTTGTTCTCCCAACTGTACTATATCTTCTGTAAAATTTTCGTACAGTTCGGCTTCTGTGATACCACAGATGGCAGCATATCGGTTGTCCAGTGTAATATCCATCAGGTTATTCAAATCACTGAATACGCTCACCTTGCTGAATTTTGTGACACCCGTGAGCAAAGCAAACCGAAGATAGCGGTCGCAACTTTTCAGTACGCCATAGAAAGCCTTCAGCGTATTGCGATAATCGGTGAGCAATTCCTCGTTACCGATAGCCTGCAGCATGGGCTTGTCGTACTCGTCGATGAGGACAACTACCTGACTACCCGTTTTTTCGGAAGCGCGCTCGATGATACCCTTAAAGCGCAACGGTAGGCTCTGCTCGCTTGGCCTACTGCCATAGAGTTCTTCCCACTTGCACAGTGCATCGTTCAGCATGCCATACAGTTTCTCTTTGGTATCATATTTTTCTGCGTTCAAATCCAGATGCAGTACCGGATAGACATTCCAGTCCGTTTCCAGTGACTCCATTGCCAGTCCTCGGAACAGCTCTTTCTGTCCTTGGAAATAAGCTTCCAGCGTAGACAGCAGCAAACTCTTGCCAAAACGGCGGGGACGACTCAGAAAATAATATTTACCATTGGATACCAACTGATAAATCAGAGCTGTCTTATCTATATAACAGTAATTTCCTTTGCGCAATCCCTCAAAATTCTGTATGCCTACCGGATACTTCTTGCTCATAACGATACCTTTTATTAGTTATTTTACAAAGATAACCTTTTCCACGACAAGTGCAAAAACTCCGCAGCCTATCTCTCTCATCTACCTCTCAAAAACAAACAATCCCTCTGTCCCCGTGCAGCACGTGCACAGACAGAAGGATTGTACGCTAAGATATGTTTGTCGAAAAAAAAATCTTATTTACGCAACATCAGGTTGCGGAACGATGTCGGATAAGGCGTTTCAAACTCCATCAGCTCACCGGTTACCGGATGATAGAAACACAGCTTGAAAGCGTGCAGTGCCAGACGTCCCAGCGGGTCAATCTCGCAACCGTAACGCTGGTCGCCCACTACAGGATGTCCCAGCTCGGACATATGTACGCGAATCTGATTCTTGCGGCCCGTTTCGAGGTCAAGCTCCATCATGCTGAAACCGTTGGCACGCTTAATAGTCTTGTAGTGCGTGATAGACAGCTTGCCGCCATCGTCATAATTAGACGAACTTACGTACAGCTTGCGGTCGGTAAGCCACGTACGAATCTGCCCCTGGTCGCGCTCCATATCTCCCATCACGATAGACACATAACGGCGGTCCACCACAATGTCGTGCCAGTTGTCGCGCAGCGTATGCTGTGTCTTTTCATCCTTGGCATACATCATCAGGCCCGAAGTCTCACGGTCCAGACGGTGTACCACAAACACGCGGTTGTTGCGGTGTGTACGTTTCACGTACTCACTCAGAATATGCTGAGCCGTACGCTCCTTCTGATGGTCGGTAGCTACGGAGAGCAGTCCCTCCTTCTTCTCAACCACGATAAGATACGCATCCTCGTACACAATCTTAAGCATCGGGTGACGGAACTCGTGCTTGTTCTTTTCGCGGCTGATCTGCACCTTCATGCCCGGTTTAAGCGGATGGTTGAACTGTGTCACGATGACATTGTCTACCAGCACCACGCGATTGCTCAGCAAAGCCTTCACACGCGTACGGCTCACGCCATCCATCTTCTTCATCAGAAAAGCCATCAGCTCGTCCGGTTCGGTTACATTATATATAGTATATTTCGCTGCGGCACGAGCCATCGGACGGCCGCTTCGGTTTTGGTTTTTTCTAGACATTTTCGGATTATCTTGCTATTAGGGTTTATCGTTTTTCCAGCAGCACGACATTCTCTACATGATGCGTATGCGGGAACATATCTACCGGCTGCACGGCAGTAACCTTATACTTGGCATCGAGCAACTGGAGGTCGCGGGCCTGTGTAGCAGGGTTACAGCTTACGTACACAATGCGGCGAGGCTCTGCAAAGAGGAGCACATCGATTACATCGTTATGCATTCCGGCACGTGGAGGGTCGGTAATGATGACATCCGGACGGCCATGCTCGTTGATGAAGTCTTGCGTAAGGATGTCCTTCATATCACCGGCATAGAACAGGGTATTCTCGATACCGTTGATTTGCGAATTGACCTTTGCATCCTCGATAGCCTCGGGCACATACTCGATACCCACTACCTTGCGGGCACGGCGGGCTACGAAGTTGGCAATGGTACCGGTTCCGGTATAAAGGTCGTACACCAGTTCGTTTCCTGTAAGACCGGCAAAGTCGCGTGCTACCTTATATAAATTATAAGCCTGCTCGGAGTTGGTCTGATAGAACGACTTCGGTCCTACCTTGAAACGGAGGCCTTCCATTTCCTCGTAGATATGGTCGTTGCCCTTGAACACTTCCACATCGAGGTCGCCGATTGTATCGTTGCATTTATTATTAATAACGTACAGCAGTGAGGTAATCTGCGGGAATGTATCGCCTACATACTGCAACAAATCCTTCATCTGTGCCAGCTGTGTGTCGTTTACAATCTTGCACTGCAACAGTACCATCAGTTCGCCGGTGCTCGATGTACGCACCATCATGTTGCGGAGCATACCTTCCTGCGTGCGGAGGTTGAAAAACTCCAGCTCGTGTGCATAGGCATAATCGCGGATGGCATTGCGAATCTGGTTAGAGATGTCGTCCTGCAACCAGCACTTTTCGATAGCCAGCACCTTGTCGAATGCACCCGGAATGTGGAAGCCTACGGCATTCATCTGGTCGTATTTCACATCCTGCTTCACCTCTTCTTCGGTCAGCCAGCGCTTGTTCGAGAAGGTAAACTCCAGTTTATTGCGATAGAAACGGGTCTTTTCCGAACCCAGGATAGGCATAAACTCGGGCAGTTCCACCTTACCTATACGGGTCAGGTTGTCGAACACCTGTTTCTGCTTGTATTTAATCTGGTTTTCGTAAGAAAGACACTGCCATTTGCAGCCGCCACACACGCCGTAATGCTGGCAGAAAGGCTCTGCCCGCTCGGGAGAATACTCGTGAAACTTAACTGCCACGGCTTCGGCATAGTGGTTCTTCTTACGCTTAATCTGCAGGTCTACTACATCACCCGGCACAACGTACGGAACAAATATCACCAGGTCGTTCACCTTCGCCAGGGCCTTACCCTCGGCGGCTACATCGGTTATAGTTACTTTCTCCAACAAGGGGAGCTCTTTCTTCTTTCTTGCCACGTTCTTATTGTTGTTTTTTGGATTAGACTGCAAAATTACAAAAAAATCGTGAGAACTTGCCTATTTGCCCTTATATATTAAAGGAAAGTCGGGAACGGTAGCGCAGCAAACAAACGTTAAAAACTTGTTGTAAAGCATGAATTGGCATGTAGAGTTGGCAAAAATGTATTTTTTTCTTGAAAATGTTTGGTTATTTACAAAATATACATAGTTTTGCAGTCACAAAAACAAACGTTAATCTTAAAACACAACTAATGGTTATGGAAAAGAAAAGAGTATATACCTTTGGCAATGGACAGGCTGAAGGTAAAGCTGACATGAGAAACTTATTGGGAGGTAAAGGTGCTAACTTGGCAGAAATGAACTTGATTGGAGTTCCTGTTCCTCCCGGATTCACTATAACTACAGAAGTTTGTTCCGAATATTTCGAACTGGGGAAAGATAAAGTAGTAGAACTTCTGAAAGAAGATGTAGAAAAATCAATCGCAGGCGTTGAAGCGCTGATGAAATCCAAATTCGGTGATATCGAAAATCCGTTGCTTGTTTCTGTACGTTCGGGTGCACGCGCATCTATGCCAGGTATGATGGATACAATCCTGAACCTGGGTCTGAACGACGAAGTGGTAGAAGGGTTGAGCCGCAAGACTAACAATCCGCGTTTTGCATGGGATTCTTACCGCCGTTTCGTACAGATGTACGGTGATGTGGTTTTGGGCATGAAACCGACCAACAAAGATGACATCGACCCGTTCGAAGCTATCATCGAAGACGTGAAGAAAGCTAAGGGTGTACGTCTGGACAACGAACTGGATGTAGACGACTTGAAACAGTTGGTTGTACGCTTCAAGGCTGCCGTAAAACAGCAGACCGGTCAGGACTTCCCCAACAGCGCATACGACCAGCTTTGGGGTGCTATCTGCGCCGTATTCGACTCATGGATGAACGAACGTGCTATCCTTTACAGAAAGATGGAAGGCATTCCTGCCGAATGGGGTACTGCCGTAAACGTACAGGCCATGGTATTCGGTAACATGGGCGATACCTCGGCTACCGGTGTATGCTTCTCTCGTGACGCTGCTACCGGTGAAGACTTGTTCAACGGTGAATATCTGATTAACGCTCAAGGTGAAGACGTAGTGGCAGGTATCCGTACTCCGCAGCAGATTACCAAAATTGGTTCTCAGCGCTGGGCCGAACTGGCTGGCATCTCTGAAGAAGAACGTGCTGCCAAATATCCTTCTATGGAAGAAGCGCTTCCGGAAATCTACAAAGAACTGGATGCACTGCAGACTAAACTGGAAAATCACTATCACGATATGCAGGATATGGAATTTACCGTTCAGGAAGGTAAACTGTGGTTCCTGCAGACACGTAACGGCAAGCGCACCGGTGCTGCCATGGTACGTATTGCCATGGAAATGCTCCGTCAGGGCATGATTGACGAAAAGACTGCTTTGCTACGCTGCGAACCGAACAAACTGGATGAGTTGCTTCACCCGGTATTCGACAAAGTGGCTTTGAAACAAGCTAAAGTATTGACCCGCGGTCTTCCTGCTTCTCCGGGTGCTGCGTGCGGACAGATTGTATTCTTTGCAGAAGATGCTGCAAAATGGAATGCAGAAAAACGTAAAGTGGTATTGGTCCGTATTGAAACTTCTCCGGAAGACTTGGCCGGTATGGCTGCAGCCGAAGGTATCCTTACTGCCCGTGGCGGTATGACATCACATGCTGCCGTAGTGGCTCGCGGTATGGGTAAATGCTGTGTATCGGGCGCCGGTGCCATCAACGTAGACTACAAGGCACGCACGGTGGAAGTAGACGGAGTTGTATTGAAGGAAGGCGACTTTATCTCTATCAACGGTAGTACAGGTGAAGTTTATCTGGGCGAAGTTCCTACCAAGGCAGCCGAATTGTCTGGTGACTTTGCAGAACTGATGAACTTGTGCGCTAAATATACTAAACTGCAGGTTCGTACCAATGCAGACACTCCACGCGATGCAGAAGTTGCCCGCAACTTTGGTGCTGTAGGTATCGGTCTGTGCCGTACAGAACACATGTTCTTCGATAACGAAAAGATTGTTGCCATGCGCGAAATGATTCTGGCATCGGATGTAGAAGGCCGCAGAAAAGCACTTGCCAAACTGCTCCCCTACCAGAAAGCTGACTTCAAAGGTATCTTCAAGGCTATGAACGGATTCCCTGTAAACGTTCGTCTGCTCGACCCACCGTTGCACGAATTCGTACCGCACGATGCAAAAGGTCAGGAAGAAATGGCAAATGCAATGGGTGTAACCGTAGAATATATCCGTCAGCGCGTAGAAAGCCTTTGCGAACACAACCCGATGTTGGGTCACCGTGGTTGCCGTCTGGGTAATACTTATCCGGAAATCACTGAAATGCAGACTCGCGCCATCCTGGGTGCTGCCATCGAACTGAAGAAAGAAGGTTACGATCCGCATCCTGAAATCATGGTTCCGCTGACAGGTATCCTGTACGAGTTTGAAGCTCAGGAAAAAGTTATCCGCGGCACTGCTGCTGAATTGTTCAAAGAAGAAGGTATGGAAATCCCGTTCAAGGTAGGTACTATGATTGAAATTCCACGTGCTGCCCTGACTGCCAACCGCATTGCTTCACGCGCTGAATACTTCTCATTCGGTACTAACGACTTGACTCAGATGACATTCGGTTACTCTCGTGACGATATCGCTTCGTTCTTGCCGGTATACCTCGACAAGAAGATTCTGAAGGTAGACCCGTTCCAGGTACTCGACCAGAATGGTGTTGGTCAGTTGGTCGAAATGGCTGTAGAAAAAGGCCGCTCTGTACGTCCTGAACTGAAATGTGGTATCTGTGGCGAGCATGGTGGTGAACCTTCTTCTGTGAAGTTCTGCCACAAAGTAGGCTTGAATTATGTGTCATGTTCTCCGTTCCGCGTGCCTATTGCTAGATTAGCGGCGGCTCAAGCTGCAGTTGAAGAGTTGTAATCTAAACACTTTTCCATAATTTATCCTTTGCGGTAACTGCTCTATTAGAGGGTGGTTACCGCCTTTTTATAACTTGCTAAAAAGTTAGATAGAAATGAAAGTCCATATATAAAACGACCCGCCGATTTAAGCATTGTAAAGAGGCTTGGCGGGTTCTTGTGTTGCAAAGATATGCAAGAGAAACATGATTCAGCAAAATTTCCCCTTAGTTTTCATATACATCGTAAGTTTATCCTTATTTTCCTTGTATCTACAAAGTGAAACTAACAGGTATTGCATACCTCACTTTCTCCGGTTTTCCACTCTGCCGGCCCGGTTTCCATTTCGACATCAGTCTCACCACCCTAAGGGCTTCTTCGTCCAACTCCGGATTCAGTCCCCGCAGCACCACCGGATGAAGAATGTTTCCTCCTTCATCCACCACAAACTGCACGATGACCCGAGGAACTCCGCCCGTTTCAGGCACAAGTGCCTTGTCATAGTTCAGGTTCTTCCGAATAAAATCCATCAAAGCCGACATACCTCCGGGAAACTCCGGCATCTCCTCTACCACGTCATACGCAATATCCATATCCTTTTCCTCTGCCACTTCCTGCAAAGGCTTTGAAGAAGGCTCCTTGTCTTCAGCATCCCGCTCTTCCTCATCGTTGCCAATCCGAAACTCCGCAGCAAAATACCAGTCATGATAATTATCCCCGATATCCATTTCCTTTACCACACGATAGATACCGGGCGTAAGCACATGGAGTGACGGATACAAACCGGCAGAAAAGGGATAAATCTTATTGGATGGAAGAATGCGTTCCTCAAGTGTCCAAACTGTTGCTCCCGGTAAAGACAGCCATTTTTCTCCCTCCTTCCGAAGCACTCGGTACGGCGACCCCATTGAGATACTCCGTCCGCTCCGGTTCACGATTCTCACCGCTACAGATTCCGTATTCAGCGGATACACCGCCTTCTCCGTGTACATTTTGATGCCGAAAGTATCCGTACACATCGGTTGAGTGAAATAAGTAGCCACATCCTCTTTCCCGTCGTTCACCACAATTGCCGCATAATTCAACACCTTCTGCCGGAACTCTTTCTGCAATGCCTCCGAGTTCACCATCCACGACATATACAACGTGTCATTGTCCTGGAATCCCCAAGTATTCAAGTTCTCTATGACACGGTCCTTGGGATGCTTCTCTCCATACCAGTTAATTTTGTCGAGCAGTTTCCGATGCTGAGCCTTGGATATAAGTTCAAACTCCGCATATGCCGTACATGTATTACGGTTGAATGATTTGTAAATGCGATACCTGCCGGGGCGGTTCTCGTCCGTATAAAAGTGAATAGTCTGCTGGTGTGTAGGATAATCGGGCGTAAACACCCACAATACATTGTTGATTATCGGATTGGTAGGTTGAGGTTCCCATTGCTTTAGTGCTTCATTGTAATATACCAGACTGTACCCTTCTCCACTGTCATATTTCTGATTCGTACGACTGGTAATGAAGACCTTGACTTTGGAAGTCGCTACAGGATAATAATCATATTCCGTACGCATATAAAGCGAATCCGCAGAAAGAGGACGGCCGGCAGGAATATCCCGTGCCACCGGTTCCAGCACCATCGCCACCGGTTGAGGCGGAGTGTCTGTCGAGGTTACCGTATCCGGTTCCTCTGCTGCAAGCGTGTCGACCGTTACTTCCGGGCTCTGAACTGCCGAAGGAATCACTTTTACCAAAGCATCATCCGATTGTGCTTTTCGTTTGCCCGTGCAGCCGACACACATCATGCAAGCTACCGCCACAAACAATTGAAAAAATGCATTTGTTTTCATAGGCTATTGGGATAATTAATTTGTATTCTGCACAGAAGGTTCAAACACAACAGGAAAAACAAACTTTACATTCCTGTTTTTCCCAGCTTGTCTGCCCGGTTTCCATTTCGGCATCAGACTGACGATGCGCAAGGCTTCTTCATCTAGCATTGGGGCTACACTCCGCAGCACCAGAGGATTCGTGGCATTTCCCTCTTTATCTACTACTATTTGAATGATGACACGCTCCTTCTTTTCAGCCTTATCATGGCGCAGGTTTTTCCGGATAAACTCCATTAAGGCAGGCATACCACCGGGAAACTCCGGCATCTCCTCCGCTACCTGATAAACTGTTTGCTCATCTTCCTTTGGAGCCTCCACATAATTCTTTACTGTCATTTTGGGTATTAGAGTTTTTTCAGCCCGTTTGGCTTTCTCGTAATTGTCTGTCAGACGAAATTCTGCCATCATCCGGATATTTTCTCTTGACTCCAAAAACACCTCATAGAAGAATCGGTAGCGCCCCGATGCATTACCATTGACTTCTGGATGCAATCTCGCTACAAACCGATGTGATGAACCAGGAGTAACATAATAGGCAATATCCACTGCAAATGTATTAATAGGCAGTTCATACCATTGACCATCTTTCCCTTCGTAAGTAATGAAATAATGCTCTCCACAAGTAATCGCCTCATTACTTCCATTCATGAGAATGAATGAAGCAGTGGAAACCGTATCTGCATAAACAGTATATTCCGGATACAAACAAATACCGTGCGCTTCGGACACCCCTGTGACATTATTCCGGACGGGCTCTTCCGGCCCTGAGAAACGAATGGCAGGCGAATCCATCAGCAACCTGCGGAACTCCTCACGGGCTTCCGGAGTGTTACGGATAAAAATCACTTCAATGAAATGGAGAGTACTTCCCCAACTCACCATATTGGCCTTCAATCTACATTTCGGCAAAGCATTATACCGTCTGTTCAGTTCATCCAATAAATCATCAAGCTGCTTTTCAGAGAAAGTACTGTCGGTCATCATTTCGATACGGAAAGCCTTGCTTCCCGACACCTCTTCCAGTATCTTCCGTGCCCGCAGCGTATCACCCCGCACCTGAAAGACCAATGTATTCCCGTCAAAAGCCCATCCCTCAAGAAAATCCGGACAACGGGGACTCCCGATAAAATCTCCAATACTGTTCGGATCATCACCGTAAGCCTTACTCAAGGCATCGATAACTTTCTGACCTTCATTCTGGTTAGGAACAGGCACATAAGGTACGCATTCTGAGGTTTCCGCTTTCTTTTGTTCTGCTTTACCGATGCAGCCTACCATCAGCAAAAAAACGCATATTGCCATCATCGCCACGAAATAAATATACCAGCTTTTCATACTCCACACATTTTTATTTAACCTCAAAACTGTCTGTCAAAAGAATATCCTCATCACCTCTGCTAAATGATTTCTGAACCCGGTATTTCCCTTTTGGAATGTAATATTCATTCAGTTTACAACGAAAGCAATACAGCAAAGGAGCCTTCTCTATCATAAACGCATCACTATTCCATACAAGCGTATAGGAGGTATCCCTTTGTTCCGGTGGACACCATTTATCATTTTTCCACAAATAGAAATGCATATCCCGTCCAAACTCCAACGGAATGTCCGTCGGATTGCTTACAAACACATTAATCACGGGCACATTTTCTGTATATACTTCATATTCTGTCCACAGACGAGTTTCTCCGTCATATGCTTCAGGTAAATCTTTTGTATACCAAAGTTGACACTGACGCAATTCGTATGATACTGTATCTTGAAATGAAGCACAAGTATCGGCAACCACGATAGATGTCATGCTGTCCGCACCTCCAATAACAGCTGTAGAGATAGCCTCCTGCACAGGCTGTCCAGGCTTATTTACACAGGCCGCCAGCAAAATCAATATGACACATGCAATCTCTTTTCTCATATTCATTCCATTTTAATGAAAACAATTATTCCCTTATCTATTTTCATCTTCATCAAGTGACATCTTCTCCCACAAAGACATAGTAAAACTCCGATATTCGACAGTGTACTTCCCATTGATAAAGAGCACCTCCCACGGATAAATGGATTTCAGCGTTTCTTTAAAAGCGAGGGCCAGCGGATGATTTCTGCCGTCTACTTTTTCCCGCAAAGAACGCAGATAAATGAGACGTACGTCACAGTCTACGAAATGACCGTCTTCCGTCATCCGGAAATCACTTATCGAGAAAATAATCCGTTCTCCCCGGTATTCAGGAAACCGTTCCCAAGGAAACCGACGCACGATTTCCTCTTGTGCCTTCATCAGATTCAATCCGGCTCTCCGGTAATTGTGGTAAGTCTGCGCCTCCAGCACTTTACCATTTCGGATGGTAAGCACCCGTTCCGTTTCCATGTTACGATCGAACCCGTCATGCACGTATCTCACCAAATCTCCTTTTCCGGCTCGAAGTTTCCCACTGAACCAGCGGGCTTGAATCGTCCCCGCTCGACAATAAGCCGCAAAAATCGGCTGCAAGTCTTTCACCTCATACACCCGTGTAGATTTCTTCTTGCCGACCTCTTCATAGACATCCGCCTCTACCCGTTGCAGGCAAAGATACCCCTCACGCACCTCCCAGAAAGCGGTATAGCCGCTATAATTGTCTGTGGACCGACTGACATTTTCCGGAAGAAAATCTCCCATCCGCCTGCATAGCAGGGAATCGTACCCTATCGGCTTTGCCATCAAAACCCATTCTTCTCCTTCCAAACGGATTATATCGCCAGATTGTCCCGTAGCTTTTACAGACGGAACGACAAGCCCCAACAGAATAATAATGACCAAAAGCTTTTTCATACGCATCAATTTATTTGCTTATGAAGCAATGTGACGCTTCAAAATACAAAAAATACGTAGAAAAACAAAGCTTTATTCACTATAAAATAGAAATTACAACTAACAACAAAAGTCTAATACACAGAGAATATCATTAAAAAAACGACTCCTGTTTTTGCGGATATTCCACAAAACAGGAGTCAAATTCAGAAAATTCGCTCAAATAAAATGAAACCGTCAATCCAATTGTTTTGTTTTAGCTATGACAATTTCTCTGACACATACATCCTGTGGCATATTATAGGCAAACAAAACACAGTCTGCTATTTTACCAGTATCAAGTCCACCATTTATTGTTTTCTTCCAGATATTGTAATTATCTTTTATCTCCTGATCAGAAGTATGACTTAACAATGGAGTTTCTACAACTCCCGGTGCTATTACAATAAAACGGACATCACTGTCTGCTACCTCTTTACGCATACTTTCCGTAATAGCATGAACGGCATATTTGGTTCCACAGTATACCGAATGCTGGTCGAAAGTCTTCCTGCCGGCTATTGAGCTGATATTTATAACAGTCCCCTCATTGCGTGCAAGCATATCCGGCAATACAGTCTTTGTACCCGTCAATATACCTTTCACATTGACATCAATCATTCTTTCCCACTCCTCAAAATCTTGCTTGTCCGGATAGCCCAGCAGCATCAGACCCGCACAGTTGACAAGTAAGTCCGTCTTTCCATAAACGGCTTCTGCTTCTCTGATGGCAGACTCCATTCCCTTAATATCAGTAACATCAACAGACCGGCATATTGTGTTGGGCAACTCTAGTTTTTCCATTATTTCATTTCTTCTGGCCAACATAAGTACAGGATGTCCCTGTTCCGAAAAACGCTTGGCCAACTCCATCCCTATTCCGGAGCTGGCACCAGTTACAACTACTAATTTCTTCATTCTTATTGACTTAAATATTTGCCCAAAAGTAGCACACAATACCCAATTATAAAATACATGAGAAATTATACATATACCGATAAATTTGTTGGTATATTGATTTTAAGCCTATTAAAATATATCTTTGCGCATAAATCCTTCAAAAAACATTTATGTATAAAAGAAAACTTCCTTTAGATTTGTCTTGTGGCATACGTATCACAATGAGCGTCATCGGCTCAAAATGGAAGCCTTGCATTATTGATTCTTTACGTGAAATGCCCAAAAGGCCAAGTCAGATTCATCGCGAAATACCAGAAGCTGTTTCTCGTGTTCTCGACCAGAATCTCAGAGAACTTGAGGAACATGGTGTTGTCAAAAAAACAATTTTCGCAGAACTTCCGCCTCGAAGCGAATATGAACTTACAGAGTTGGGCCGAAGTCTTTTGCCAGTCATTGATTTTATGGACGAGTGGGGAGAATCTCACCGTGCTCAATTCGAAAGCATTGAATAATATGCTGGCTATCCACTATATTGCTGATACATTTCATCAATTATTTGTTTAATACCATCTGTAAAATTATTTTATGAATAATCTTTATGTACCCGGCTGTGCGCTGATGTCCTACAAGCCACATCTGGCTGACAGGCTGATGAATTTCCTTTCTTCACAATACGAAGATTACCACACCCTTTACAACTGCTGTTTCAACCATCCAGAAATAAATCCCGAAACACATATCCTCACACCATGTGTTGCCTGCATGGATGTTTATGAGAAAAGAGGATATACCGTAAGTTTTCTTCTTTCTGACATAGCCCGAAGTAAGAATTTTCCTTTTCCCGATTACGGTGGCGTAACGATGAGCATTCAAGATACCTGCTATGCACGTAAAAGGCCGGATGTGCACGAAACCATTCGCATATTGTTACAGCGGATGAATATTCATACCATCGAACCTCAGGCTACCCGTGCACGTTCGAAATGCTGCGGGCAGACTTTCTACGGTAAAGTCCAAACTTCTAAAGTTGAAGAGCTGATGCGGAAAAGGGCTGACGAAATGCCAAGTGAAGATGTTGTAGTCTATTGTTCTTCATGCATTCTCGGCATGTCTGTAGGTGGCAAGCGGCCTCATTACATCCTGGATTTATTGTTTGGCGAAACAACGGATATGCACGACTTGCACGTTGACGAATGGAATAAGAAGCTGAATGACTTTAAGAGTAAACATTCTGCATAGTTGGATAATAAACACATGCCCATGCCGACGAAATGCGTGCATGGGCATGAGAAACCAGCATTACTTTTTAAGATGCAGCACACATCCTGAATTCTTTAACACGTCTAGTTCCAATTTATCAGAAAGCCGTTCATATTTCTTTACAGATATTTTGTCCTTTGATTTTTCTGAAGACTGATAATAAAGGACTGCTTTATAATGGCTGACAGCGACAAGAGAAGACAGGTCCAGCTCCAGTTTTTTATTTCCGCCGGCATTTAATACCGAAACAAACCATTCACGGCCTGAACGACGGGCCACCACCGCATAATCTCCCATCTCTCCTTCAAGAAACCGGGTCTCATCCCATACAGTAGGAATAGAACAATAGAAATCGGTAATATCATCTGTTTTTGCAAAAGATTCGCTCGAACCGGCACCCCCTACTTCTACAGGTGAGCCATAGGGACGATCGTACCAATATATAAATTGCCAGGGACTATAAATGGCAACTTTTTTTGCCAACTGGGCTGCGCGACCACCCATTTTGTCAGACGTTACACGCTCAGCAAACATACAATTGGTATAATCACCGGCACCGCATATCATACGGCTGAAAAAAGTATACACAGTTTGCTGGAGCGAAGGGCTTTCTTCATCACCGCGAATTCCTTCCTGAGTAACCAGATTAGGATATGTTCTTGAATAGCCCGTAGGACGGTATTCATCGTGTATATCTACCATCAACTCATATTTGGCTGCCTTTCTCACGGCATGGTGCAGCCATGAGGTTGAATACTGGTCACCTACATCTACAAAACCATACTTCAAGCCCTTTACTCCCCATTTTTTGTATAATGGCAAGATTTCATCCAACTGATTTTTAAGAGCTTTCATATTTACATAAAGAATGATACCTACCCCTTTTGAATTCGCATAGTCTATAACTTTCTGTAAGTCAAGCTCACCTTTTGACCTGGCCGGATCAACGGTTACAGTAGTGGCATCCGACTTTTCATCGTTTTCAGGACCATACCAGCCAGCATCGTACTCCACATATTCTATTCCGTTTGCAGCTGCAAAATCCACACAGGCAAGGCCACCCTGAGTAGTAAGCGTCACTTCACGG
>ENA-UEQH01000526-UEQH01000526.1-human-gut-metagenome-genome-assembly--contig:-NODE-526-length-21078-cov-51.683253_pt1 | contig 21078 bp, 17 predicted proteins | sample MGYA00242945_ERZ507943 | MGnify/ENA primary metagenome ERZ507943 (study PRJEB26167, sample SAMN06115418) | human gut metagenome | host: Homo sapiens | place: China:Hubei | collected 2015-03-06... | reverse complement strand
GACAAACTTTTCAAAGAACTCATTTTATTTACTGCCAGAGCCGCTTAGGCCGGGCTAATTTTTAACGAACTATTGATTTATGAGAAAAAAACAAATTCTAGTTCCATTCTTCACAGCAGCCCTACTGCTCTTTTCTGCCTGCGAAGAAAAACTGGTAGACCACGTCAGTCTGATACCTCAAGCTGCCTCTGTGGAAATTCAGAACGGTTCGTTGCCACTTACTTCACTGAATAGTATCCAAGTTCCCGACGAATGGAAAGCTACGGCGAATCATTTTGCAGAAAATTTGAGTAAGACAGCAAACCTCACCCTGTCAGTAAGTACAAACAATGCTCCTATCTCTATTGTCAAGAATGCTAATTTAGACAAGGAAGCTTATAAGTTGGAAATCACAACCAGCGGGGTCACTATCGAAGCAAGCGACCTGCAGGGACTGAACCACGCTTTATCAACCCTACAACAGTTGGTTCTGACTGCCACCAACGAAAAGCTGCCCGTACTGACCATCAATGACAAACCACGCTTCGGCTACCGCGGACTGATGCTGGACTGCAGCCGCCACTTTTGGACAATCGATAATCTGAAAGAAACGATAGACCAGATGGCATTCTTCAAGCTCAACACACTGCACATGCACCTGACAGACAACAATGCCTGGCGTCTGGCTATGGACAAATATCCGCAACTGACTGAAAAAGGCACATACTATTACGATTATCCGGAAATGTCCGGTAAATATTACAGCAAGCCAGAGTTGAAAGAGCTGGTAAAATATGCGCAAGAACGCGGCGTGGAAATCATCCCGGAAGTCGACCTGCCGGGACACTCTACCGCACTGCTGGCTGCCCTGCCTCAGCTTTCGTGCAACGGCGGTACTTTCGAAGCTTATCCCGAAGAAAGACCTTACAGCAAACGCAAGCGTGGTGCGGAAAACATGATTTGCATAGGCAATCCTGAATCGCTGAAGTTTGTAGAAGATGTAGTCAACGAACTGACAGAAATCTTCCCTTCGCAATACATTCACCTGGGAGGCGATGAAGTTCCTACCCACATTTGGGAAAAATGTCCGAAGTGCCAGGCGCTGTACAAACGCGAGAAGATGACACAACCCGGAGAACTGCAAGACTATTTCACCCGCAAGGTCAGCGAAATCGTCCGTGCCAAAGGTAAGACCATGATTGGCTGGGATGAAATAAACGACCGCAACGCTGCTACTCCCGAAGACATGCTTACGGTATGGAGAGATGAAGGTACTCCCAACCAGCTGAAAGCACTGGAACGGAACATTCCGGTCATTATGTGTCCGCAGCACGGCTGCTACTTCGACTGGGGATATGCCGGAAACTCTACTCGTAAGGTATATGAGTGGGACCCCGTTCCCGAAAACATCGGTGCCGACAAGCTGCCGCTTATCAAAGGTGGACAGGCTGCCCTGTGGACCGAACGTATTTCTACGCAAGACCGTGTAGAATGGATGCTCTACCCACGTATTTGTGCACTGGCCGAAGTTTTCTGGTCGCCTAAAGAAAGCCGCAACTGGGACGACTTCTATCAACGCATCACTCTCTATTATCCGATTATGGAAAAACTGGGCATCAACTATTATGAGGACGATGCACTGAATGAAAAAGAATTTGTTCCAAGCGAAGAAAAACCGGCTTTGATACGCCACGCCTTCATCGAAACAAATATCCCGGGTTCTCCGCTTTATCACGCCGAATATGCGTTCGACGGCAAGACCAATACCTTCTTCTGGGGAGGTGTTTCTGTAGGCAAGGAACATTATTTCAGCATCATTCTGGGTGAACCGACCAAAGTGAACGAAATCAATGTCATCACAGGCGACTCGAAAGACTATATCACCAAAGCCGACCTGCTGATTAGCACGGATGGAAACACATTCGAAAAAGTGGGTCAGTTCAACGACTTGGGCGAGGCTTCTGCCAAACTGGATGGCAAGACCATCAAGGCTGTAAAAATCCAGATTACCGGACAGCATACCTGCTGGCCTATCATTAAGGAAATCATCCTGAAATAACTAAAATCATAAAACAATTAAAGGCTGTAATGCACGACCAAAGTCAACGCATTACAGCCTTTTTTATTATTGCCATTCCCGAATAGTTCCGACAAAATCGGTGAGTTTCCTGCTTTTCACAACAAAGAGGCAGTTTCAGCATTGCAAAGATAAACCTTGTTTATAGCTGTAGCACACTTGCGGCATTGCAATGATAAAGTCAGAACAAACGGATATTTGGGGTTATGCGTGAACTTTCTCCAGCGCAATACCTAGCACGGCAGCCAGTCCCTTACCGTAGTTTTCGTCGGCTTTCAGACAGTTCTTAATGTGACGGATTTTTATTTCCTCAGGAATGTCACCCATAGCTCTGGCGGTATTTTCGAACAATACCTGCTGCTGCTCGGGAGACATCAGGCGGAACAAGTCGCCTGCCTGTGAATAATAGTCGGCATCATCTTCTCGGAAATCCCACTGATAAGCAGCGCCGTCCAGTTCCAAAGGCGGTTCCTTATACTCGTTCTGATGCTGCCACTCGCCGAAGCTGTTGGGTTCGTAACCGATGGTCGAGCCATGGTTTCCGTCCACACGCATCATGCCGTCTCTGTGATACATATTGAGGAACGGACAGCGGCTTCTGTTCACCGGAATCTGATAATGGTTTACGCCCAGACGATAACGCTGCGCATCACCGTAAGAGAACAAGCGCCCCTGCAACATGCGGTCGGGCGAGAAGCTGATACCCGGCACGACATTGGCCGGATTGAAAGCAGCCTGCTCTACATCGGCAAAATAGTTTTCGGGATTACGGTTCAGCTCGAGCACACCCACTTCGATAAGCGGATACTGTTTCTGCGACCATACCTTGGTCAGGTCGAACGGATTGAACGGACACTGTGCTGCCTGCTCTTCTGTCATGAGCTGCACAAACATCGTCCATCTCGGATAATTACCCTTTTCAATATTTTCATACAAATCCCGCTGATGGCTTTCTCTGTCTTTCGCAATAACAGCTTCAGCCTCAGCATCGGTAAGATTCTTGATACCCTGCTGGGTGTGGAAATGGAACTTCACCCACGTACGCTTTCCGGCAGCATCGATAAAGGAGAACGTATGACTACCGTATCCATGCATGTGGCGGTAGGAATAAGGGATACCCCGGTCGCTCATGGTGATAGTCACCTGATGCAAAGCCTCCGGCAGTAAAGTCCAGAAATCCCAGTTGTTACGTGCACTGCGCATGTTGGTGCGCGGATCGCGTTTCACGGCATGGTTCAAATCCGGGAACTTCAGCGGGTCGCGCAAGAAGAATACCGGTGTATTGTTTCCTACCAGGTCCCAGTTACCTTCTTCGGTATAGAACTTGATGGCAAAACCACGGATATCACGTTCGGCATCGGCTGCACCGCGCTCACCGGCAACGGTAGAAAAGCGCACAAATACTTCTGTTTCTTTTCCTATCTGCGAAAAAATAGCCGCTTTGGTATATTTAGTAATATCGTGTGTCACCGTGAACTTACCAAAAGCTCCCGAACCCTTTGCATGCATACGACGTTCGGGGATTACCTCACGGTCGAAATGCGCCAACTTTTCAAGAAACCATACATCCTGCAACAACATCGGGCCCCGACGTCCTGCTGTAGAAACATTGTGATTGTCGGCTACAGGCGCACCTGAAGCACTTGTCAGTTTTTTATTTTCCATAATGTTCATCTATTAATGGTTAATATGCTATGAATTACGAATGAATGCATCGAGCAGCTGCTTATCTTCGGCAGTCAGAAATCCGGTTTTAGACCGGAGGAAGGGAACCCGTATACGGGACGGTACTTCCATCACTTTTTTCATCCTGCCCAACAGACTTCCTGTTCTGATTTTATAGGTCGTAAAAAAAAGCAACCGCTCCGGAGGTATCAGCCCCGCCATCTTACGGCTGTATTCCACCCAACGCTTATGCGGATGCTGCCCTACAACAAACCATCCGCACGTCCAGCAGCCGGATATCAGCACGTCGGCCTGCCGGAGTTTTTCTACATCGAAATCCGAGATGGAGCTCAAGCTTACACTGACTCCCTTCGACCACAAATACATGGCTATTTCCCGGGCATAAGATGCGGTTTTTCCTTTATGACTATAATATAGAACCACTGCTTTCATGTACAATTATTTTTTTTGTAAAAATATGCATTCCGAAAACTTTGGCTATATTTGTAAATATTCTTTTTTCCGATAACACCCATAGACAAAAACGATTAATATATGGAGCTCAGACAATTAAAATATTTCAAAGCTGCATGCGAGTTAGAAAACTTTTCGGAGGCTGCGCGTTCTCTGCATATTTCGCAAAGTACTTTGTCGCAACAAATCAAGCAGTTGGAAGAAGAGCTTGACGTGCTGCTGTTCGACCGCATAGGCAAGCGCATCATCCCTACCGAAGCCGGACGTGCTTTTCTGCCTTACGCCAACAAGGTCATCTGCGAAGCCGAAAGTGGCAAACAGATTATCCGCGACCTGAAAGGTGTGGAGCATGGCAAGCTGCACATTGGTGTAACCTACAGTCTGGGCCCCCTGCTGCTTGCAGCCTTGCGTATCTTTACGAAAGTTTATCCCAAGATACAAGTAAGCATTACCTTCGCCACCTCGGAAGAATTGCTCAAGCAACTGGAGAACAACGAACTGGATTTCGTACTATCCTTTCACCCTGAAGGAATGCTTGAACCGGTCGATGCTATTCCACTCTTCTCTTCCCGCCTCTGCTTTGTAGTCCATGAATCGCATCCGCTGTCCAATCTCTCGGCCATAACGCTAAAGCGCCTGTCGCAGACTCCCCTCATCCTGCCGGCACACGGATTCGCCACCCGGAAAAAGATAGACATGCTCTGTCGTCAAAACCACCTCAGTCTAAACGTCGGCATCGAAATCAACGATGTACATACCATCCTGCATGCCCTGTCGGACGGGAATTGGGGAACCATACTCACCCAGACAGCCGTTCAGGACGAAGCCCGCCTGGTACAGATTCCCTTGCTGTGTGCCGACAAGCTTACCTCACAAGGATTCCTGTTCTGGCCAAATGGCACTTACCGCAAAAAATCGGCACTGGCCTTTGCCGAAATCCTCCGGAAAATTCCTAACGAGTTGTAACATTTGGGGATTTTATAGAAGAGCATTCCACGAATTGGCAGGAATTATGTACATTTGCATAAATTTATAATGAAGCAGATATGCAGACCGACGTAGAAAAAACATACGCTGTTCCTGATTTATCCCATTCGATGGGAGAACATCTGGGCATAGAATTTATTACTGTCAACGAAGGATTTGTAAAGGCTACCATGCCGGTAGACGAACGCACCTGCCAGCCTTTTGGGGTATTAAACGGAGGGGCTTCACTGGCATTGGCAGAGATTGTAGCCGGACATGGCTCAGTGCCTTTGTGCTCGGAGCACGAAATGCCGTGCGGCATCCAGGTAAGCGCCAGCCATCTGCGGATGGTACCTGTAGGAACTTACGTAGAAGCTACCGGACGCCTCATCCATCGCGGAAGAACGTCCCACTTGTGGAACGTCGATATTACCACTCCCGACGGCAAGCTAGTTTCGACTGCCCGCATTGTGAACCAAATAGTAAAAAAACGCCCATGAATTTACCGGAAAAAGATATACATTTACTGATAGACCGGCTTACGGCCAGCCAAAGAAGTTTTGCCATTTATCGCCTGCCGTGGACAGACGAGCCTGTCTTTGTCATGCAGGAAAGCGAAGAAACCGAAAAGTTGTACGATTTGCCCTCACTGAACGGTAAAACAGGTTTTGTCATAGCTCCTTTCCTTCCTTCGGAAAAACATCCTGCTGCTCTTATTCATGCAGATTTAAAAGCCTGCGGATGGGAAGCTATCACCCGGCAACTTCACGCACTGAACATTACTGAAACTGCAACCGACAACTTACCGGCAGCCGACGAAGAGGTGGCTATCCGGGAAGAAAGTGCATTGAAACAACAATACGAAACAGCATTCAACAAATTTATTGCTCCCCTTCAAAAAGGGACTTTCCAGAAGCTCGTCCTATCCAGACAGGCAACCCAGCCGCTGCCGGCTGATTTTTCGCCCTTGAGCACTTTTGTCACTGCCTGCAACAGCTATCCCCGAATGATGATTTCGCTGTGTCATACTCCAGTGACAGGTACCTGGATTGGCTCGACACCCGAAATTATTCTGAGCGGACATCAGGATGCCTGGCAAACAGTAGCGCTAGCGGGCACTATGCCGATGCAAGGAGAAACAATGCCTACCGAATGGAGCCGCAAGAACCAGGAAGAACAGGCTTTTGTGAGCGATTATATCCGGAAAATCATCAAAAAATTTGGCAGCAAGCCTTCCGAAAAAGGTCCTTATACGGCTCGTGCCGGACAACTGGTACATTTGAAAACGGACTTTCACTTCACGCTGAAACAGACCAACCAGCTGGGTGAGCTGCTGGATGCCCTGCATCCTACTCCGGCGGTATGCGGACTTCCCAAAGCTGAAGCATACGAATTTATCACTCAAAACGAAGGATACGACCGGAGCTATTATTCGGGCATTATCGGATGGCTGGACCCGGAAGGCGACACCAGTCTGTATGTCAACCTGCGCTGCATGAAAATAGGTCGCTCGTGTACGACGCTTTTTGCGGGCGGAGGTATTCTTCCATCGTCTACTGCCGACACGGAGTGGGAAGAGACTCAGCATAAAATGAATACAATGAGAAGAATCTTATAATAGAAAGAACATGTATACAGACAAGAAAAATATTCTGCAACTAGCAGCTTTACTGAAAGCGCACGGCATACACAAAATCGTGCTATGCCCCGGCAGCCGCAATATTCCCATCGTACAGACGCTGGCCAATATTCCCGAATTTACCTGCTACCCGGTAACGGATGAACGCAGTGCGGGATTCTTTGCGCTGGGACTGGCGCTGCACGGAGGCTCACCGGCTGCTGTGTGCTGTACTTCGGGCACGGCGTTGCTCAACTTGCATCCGGCTGTTGCCGAAGCCTATTACCAGCAAGTTCCTCTGGTGGTAATCTCGGCCGACCGACCTGCTGCATGGATTGGGCAGATGGACGGACAGACACTGCCTCAACCGGGAGTTTTCGGTAGCCTGGTAAAGAAATCGGTGAATTTGCCCGAAGTGGTTTCGGATGAAGACGAGTGGTACTGTAACCGCCTCATCAACGAAGCACTGCTGGAGCTGAACCATCATGGCAAAGGACCGGTGCATATCAATGTTCCCATCAGCGAACCGTTTTTCCTGCTGCCGGAGACACAGCTTCCCGAAGCACGTGTCATCACCCGCTATCAGGGCCTGAACATCTACGATAAAGACTATCAGCCTCTGATTGACCGGCTGAACAAATATCAGAAGCGAATGGCTGTGGTGGGACAGATGAATCTGATTTATCTGTTCGACAAGCGCTATACCAAGATGCTTTATAAACATTTTGCCTGGTTCAGCGAGAACATCAGTAACCGCACGATTCCCGGCCCTTCCATCCGCAACATCGAGCCACTGCTCTGCTCCATGAATTTCGAAATGCAGGAGAAAATGCGTCCCGACTTGCTCATCACGTATGGAGGACACATCATCTCCAAACGGCTTAAAAAGTTCCTGCGCAAGCATCCGCCCCGGGAACACTGGCACATCTCGCCCGACGGGGAAGTATGCGACCTGTATGGCTCACTGACAACGCTGATTGAAATGGACCCGTTCGAGTTTCTGGAAAAGATAGCGCCACTGATGGAAAACCGCACACCGGAGTATCCGCGCCAATGGGAAAACCTGTCGAAAGCAATCCCTCAGGCGCAACTGGAATACTCGGAAATGAGTGCCATTGGCAAGGTCATCGAGCATTTGCCCGTTCCTTCGTCATTGCATCTTGCCAACAGTTCTACGATACGCTATGCACAACTGTTTGAAGCTCCTGCCGATGTAGAGATTCTTTCCAACCGGGGAACGAACGGTATCGAAGGTTCACTGTCGACTGCCATAGGTTATGCTGCCGGCTCGGACAAACTGAACTTCATCCTGATAGGCGACCTGAGTTTCTTCTACGACATGAATGCGTTGTGGAATCCAAACTACGGAAGCAACATCCGCATCTTGTTGCTGAACAACAGCGGCGGTGAGATATTCCATGCACTTCCGGGACTGGAACTGCACGACAATGCACGCCGCTTCGTTACGGCTACGCATCAGACATCCGGCAAGGCTTGGGCAGAAGACCGGGGGTTTGAATACCTGTCGGCACACAACGAAGAAGAGCTGAATGCAGCTGTGGCACGGTTTACGGAAGCTTCAATCACCAGTCGTCCGATGCTGCTGGAAGTATTTACAGACAAAAACCGTGACATCGAACTTTTAAAAGCATATTATCATAACCTAAAAAAATAACAACGATATGGCACAAAGAGAATGGAAAACCATAAAAGAGTATCAGGATATTCTTTTTGAATTCTACAACGGTATTGCCAAAATTACAATCAACCGTCCGCGATACCGCAATGCGTTTACTCCGACCACTACAACCGAAATAAGCGATGCGCTTTATTATTGCCGCGAATGTCAGGACATCAATGTAATTGTACTGACAGGTGCGGGCGACAAGGCTTTCTGCAGCGGTGGGGACATGCACGTCAAAGGCCATGGAGGCTATGTGGGAACAGACGGAGTGCCCCGACTGAATGTGCTGGATGTACAGAAACAGATTCGCTCTATCCCTAAACCGGTTATTGCCATGGTCAATGGTTATGCCATTGGTGGAGGACATGTACTGCACGTAGTATGCGACCTGACCATCGCTTCCGAAAATGCAATCTTCGGTCAGACAGGACCTCGTGTAGGCAGTTTCGACGCCGGTTTCGGTTCTTCCTATCTGGCACGCATCGTCGGCCAGAAGAAAGCACGCGAAATCTGGTTCCTCTGCCGCCAGTACTCGGCTCAGGAAGCGCTCGAAATGGGTCTGGTAAACAAGGTAGTTCCTTTCGACAAGCTGGAAGATGAAGTTGTAGAATGGGCAGAAACCATGATGCAGCACAGTCCGCTTGCCCTGCGTATGATTAAAGCCGGTCTGAATGCCGAGCTAGACGGACAGGCCGGTATCCAGGAACTGGCTGGTGATGCAACGATGCTTTACTACATGACCGAAGAAGCTCAGGAAGGCGGCAAGGCATTCCTTGAAAAGCGTAAACCAGACTGGTCGAAATACCCTAAATTCCCCTGATTCATTAACTCTAAAACAATACATAAAAAACATTATGAAAAACTTATGGATTCTAGTGCTCTGCCTGTTTGCTGCAACAGTAGCACAAGCACAAAACCTGGCAAAAAAACTGAAAAAGGCACAGGCTATTGAAGTTGTCTACCAATCGGTATACAAAGGTAAAGTCCATCCGGGTGGAAATATGGTGATGACGGTTTCGGGCGACCAGGTAAAACTGCAACCTCAAAACGGTAAATCAAGAGGATTTGCCAAAGAAACCAGCTACATAGATTACAGCTGCCGCCGTGCCTACAAACTGGCTGAATTACCCAACCAGGAAGTTATCTCATCGGTCACTCCGTTCGAGTATGGCGAAGGTTTCAAAGAAGTAGGTCAGGATAAATTCCTGGGACTGAACTGTAAAATTGTCCGCACTATCCTGCGTTCCAATACCATCGATGTATGGTATACCAACGACATTGCCTTCCGTGGAACACCGCAGGCCAATGTGGGTGTACCCGACGGACTGGTATTGCGTGTCATCCGTAACGGTGATACTGTTCAGGAAGCATGCGCTATCAACGGCTTGAAAAAAACGGAACAACTGCTTCCTGCTGACTGGGGACAGATTCTGGACCCATCGGATTATCAGTATGCCATCAACCAGAGTGGTGTGATTACTGTTCCTGTTTTCGACCAGGACCGTATCTGCTTCAACAACGGCAAATTGCCCGAACAATTGCAGGACGGTGTACTATACAGTGCCGGCGGAGGTACTATCATTCTAAAAAAAGTAAAACTTCCGGAAGATATTACCAACAGAGCTATCTTTGTAGAAACTGTTCAGTACTCGGATGGTGATGCTTACGACCGTACAGGTTCTGTATTTGTAGTACCGACAGACAAAGCACAGTCTTTCCTGGATGCTATGCGTAACCTGAAAAGTGTTCCTTCATTCAAATCGGACAAAGATTATCCAGGTCTGATTTCTACAGAAGGCTATGATGTACCGGTAGAACTGATGCGTTTCTTTACCGGATTCGGTGTACGAAGCTATAACCACAACAAAGTGCCCGGACAAGACTGGGTAGATTCTGTATTGTATAAAACAGAAGTAACTGCACTTGCACAGCACTTGAAAGGTGAAGCATGGATTGGTGCCTACATCGGCAACTGGGATGCAAAAGGACACCGCGTTTCTGTAAAACTGAAATACTATCCTGACGGTGAAGGCAAACAGCTGAAATCTGTTCCTCTTTTCAACACTGTAAACTACATGGAACAGGCCGGACAGGAATATCCTGTATTCTTCGGCAAAGAACCGCTAAAGGTTAAATTTACCTTGAAAGAACCTGCTAAGAATGCACGTCTGTACTATCTCACAACCGGTCATGGCGGCTGGGGCAACGGTGATGAGTTCAACCAGAAACCTAATACCATTTATCTGGACGGCCAAAAAGTTATCTCGTTCATTCCATGGCGTGACGATTGTGGTACTTACCGCAACTGGAACCCTTGTTCGGGCAACTTCTCAAACGGACTTAGCTCTTCGGATTTAAGCCGTTCCAACTGGTGTCCGGGTACAGTTACCAATCCGGAATACATCTACCTGGGCGACCTGGAAGCTGGTGAACATACCATTTCGGTAGAAATACCTCAGGGTGCTCCCGAAGGTGGCAGTATCAGTTACTGGTGTATATCAGGAACACTGATTTACTAATCCTACTCCACAATACTAAGAATCCTTCCCTGCCTTTTCATCCGAAAAGAGCAAGGAAGGATTTCTTTTTTAAGTTTAAAACCAGGATTTACTTTTTAAAAAGTAATCCGTTTACATACACATCGTGGTCATTCTGACCATACATGGCAACAGCACTCCATTCGAAGTTCTGTTTGATTCTCCTGAAGAATCTTTCTACCTTTTTCATAATTGTTACCTGAAAATTAAAAACGATTACCTAAAATAAAACTAAACCTGCTATATGATGCTATCAGAAAATCGTATGATACGATTTATGAATTCAGAAAAAATAGGTAAGAATAAATTGAGGAAGGGGATAGATTTTGCCGAAAACGATAAAACCGGCATATACGGGATAGAGGAATATCCCTTTGAACACCAGCAAAGGTAAGCTATAACAACCATATAAAAAAGCTTTCTGCCCGTTTTTCACTAATACACAGCATATTATTGATTTAAATCAACATCTATAGAAATAAAATTAAACTCATAAAATCTAAAAAAAGATACATGCCGAATGTTCCTTCGCAACAGAATCCCTAAATTTACGCCCAAATCAACTATTTAAGAAAACGTATTATGCCACACATTTTGGTTATAGAAGACGAGAAACGGGTTGCTGATTTGCTTCAGATGGGACTGGAAGAAAGCGGATACCAAGTAACAACAGCCGATAACGGCATTTCCGGTTTACGTCTTTTCCTCAGTGAGAAGTTCGACTTGGTAATTTCTGATATCATTCTTCCCAAGATGGGAGGTATCGAGCTGTGTAAAGAAATACGCCAGGATAATCCGCATATCCCCATATTGATGCTGACTGCCCTAGGATCTACCGACGACAAACTGGACGGATTTGATGCCGGAGCCGATGACTATATGGTAAAGCCATTCGACTTCAGAGAGCTTCTGGCCAGAATAGCTGTTTTACTGAAACGCAGGAGTATGCCTGAACAGCCGGTATCCGATAACTTGCAATATGCTGATTTATGCATAAACCTGAAAGCTAAAACGGTAACCCGCCAGCATATCCCCATCAAGCTGTCGCCCAAAGAATACGAGCTGCTGCTCTACATGACCAAGCATGCAGAACAGGTGGTTTCGCGCACGGAAATTGCAGAAAACGTATGGCAGACCCACTTCGATACCGGAACTAATTTTATCGATGTATATATCAATTATCTGCGAAAAAAAATTGACAAAGAATTCAGTCCGAAACTCATCCACACCCGTACGGGCATAGGATTTATTCTCACTATCCAGCCATGACCATCAAGACCAAGCTCACCTTTCAGTATACTGCCGTTACGGCCTGTGTGTTCTTACTCACCATGTTTGCCATTTATGCATACAGTGAACACACACGGAGCAACTCCTTCTTCCGCTACCTGCAACGGGAAGCCGTGACCAAAGCACATCTGTATTTAAGCGGAACTGTAACGGCTGAATCCATGCAGTCGGTCTATCTGAACAACCGGAAATTTATTGACGAGGTGGAAGTCGCTCTTTACAAACTTCCGTTCGAAATGGTATACCATGATGCCGTGCAGATTGACAAAATTAAGGAAACGCCCGAGCTGCTGGAAAAGATTCACAAGCAGCGAGAAGTGCACTTCTATCTGGACGATTATCAGGCTATCGGCATGTGCTACAGCTATCAGGGAAATGAATATCTTGTCACAGCCGCAGCATACGACGGATATGGCTATGCGCACCTGCACTCCCTGCAAGAGATGTTGCTCATTTTATCTATCATCGGACTCACCATACTGTTCGCCGTAGGCTATCTGCTGGCACGCAGTGCGCTGTCACCGGTTAAAGTGATTGTCAGTGAAGCAGCCACAATTTCGGCCAGCAATATCAGTCAGCGGCTGCCGGTAGGCAATCAGAAAGACGAACTGAGTGAACTGAGTACGACGTTCAACAAAATGCTGGACAATCTGGAAAAAGCTTTCCGCTCACAACAGTTGTTTGTCAGCAACGTCTCGCACGAACTGCGCACCCCACTGGCAGCACTGATAGCCGAAACGGAGCTTACCTTACTCAAGCCACGAACGACCGAACGCTACGAGCACTCCTTACAAAATATCCAGCAAGACGCACGCCGAATCGTGAGCCTGATAGACGGACTGCTGAATTTGGCCAAGGCCGACTATAACCCTAACCAGATAAAAATGGAAGAAGTAAGGCTGGATGAACTGCTGCTGGACGCACAGCGCATGGTACTCAGTGCTCATCCCGACTATCATGTTGAGCTCATTTTCGAAGGTGAAGCCGAAGATGACTCTGTACTCACTGTCATGGGAAATGCCTATCTGCTTACTACAGCATTCAGAAACCTGATAGAAAACAACTGTAAATTCTCCAATAACCAGACCTCCATGATACACATCAGCTACTGGAAGGAAAAAGCATATGTCCGCTTCTCGGATAACGGTATCGGCATACAAGACACCGACCGGGAACATCTCTTCACCCCCTTCTACCGGGGAGAGAACCAAAGCTTTACTCCCGGACATGGTATCGGTATGGCACTGGTACACAAAATACTTACCCTGCACAAAGGTGAAATCCATGTACGCTCCAAAAGCGGGGAAGGAACGACCTTCATCGTCAGTCTGCTGCACCTGTAAAAACGGTTCTAATAAAATTCTAATAATACTCTAATCCTCCTCTAACGGCCTTTTTATCCGGCAGTACCTACCTTTGCCGGCGATAAACAAAAGTAGTAACCACTTTAATTGCAAAAAGGCTTATGATGTGGAAAAGAAAAAAAGAAACTGCTACGCCATTCAACACTGAACGCGTATTTCTGGCTGCAACACAACCACTGGAGAATGTATTCAACTATTTTCAGACCACTCCGCAAGGTATCTCTGCCGAAGAGGTAGAAACCAGAACACACCAGACCGGAAAGAACGAAATATTACACGAAAAGCGCAAGCGCCCCGTGGTAATGTTTATCAAGACGTTCATCAATCCGTTTATCGGAGTACTTACAGCACTGGCTGTAATTTCACTGGTACTGGATGTGCTCATGGCCCCGCCCGAAGAAAAAGAATGGACCGGAGTTACCATCATCTGCGTCATGGTATTGCTCAGTGCCATCATCCGTTTCATGCAGGAGCTGAAAGCTGGCGAAGCAACCACTTCGCTCATGAAAATGGTAAAAAATACATGCAGCGTCAAACGACTGGAAGAAACCGAATATCAAGAAATAGATATTCGTGAACTCGTACCGGGTGACCTGGTTTATCTGGCTGCAGGCGACATGATTCCGGCCGACGTTCGTATCATCAGTTCGAAAGACCTGTTTGTGAGCCAGTCGTCGCTGACAGGCGAATCGGAACCGATTGAGAAATTCCCTACTCTGAGAAACAATCACTACCGCAGTGGAAGTGTTATCGAACTGGAAAGCATCTGCTTCATGGGTTCTACGGTAGTCAGTGGATCGGCCTGCGGAATTGTTTTCGCAACGGGCACTCACACTTACCTGGGTACCATTGCAAAAAACATTGCAGGAGTACGTGCTACAACAGCCTTCGACAAAGGTATCAGTAAAGTAAGCTTCCTGCTGATTCGCTTTATGCTGATTATGATACCGTTTGTGTTCCTGGTAAACGGATTCACCAAAGGCGACTGGTTCGATGCCTTCGTTTTTGCCATCTCTATTGCCGTAGGACTTACACCTGAAATGTTGCCTATGATTGTTACAGCCAACCTTTCGAAAGGAGCTGTAGCCATGTCGAAGAAAAAAACCATCGTCAAGAACCTGAATGCCATACAGAACTTCGGTGCCATGAACATTCTGTGTACCGACAAAACAGGAACACTGACGTGCGACAACATTGTACTCGAGAAATACATCAATGCCGACGGCAGTCAGGATACCGAGAAGCGCATCCTCCGTCATGCCTACTTCAACAGCTATTTCCAGACGGGACTGAAGAACCTGATGGATAAAGCCATCCTTTCGCACGTCAAGGAGCTACAGATGGAACACCTGGCAAACGATTATCTGAAAGTAGACGAAATTCCGTTCGACTTCAACCGCCGCCGTATGTCGGTCGTAATAGAAGACCGTTCCGGCAAACGGCAAATCATCACAAAAGGAGCCGTGGAAGAAATGCTTTCCATCTGCTCGCATGCCGAATACAACGGTGAAGTACATCTGCTCACTCCGAAACTGAAACAAAAGGCAACTGCCATCAGCGAGGAGATGAACAGAGCCGGAATGCGGGTGCTGGCTGTAGCGCAGAAAAGCTTTATCAGCAAAGACCACGACTTCAATACCGAGGACGAAAACGACATGGTACTCATCGGATACCTTTCTTTCCTGGACCCACCCAAACCATCGGCAGCCGAAGCTATCCGACAGCTGCATGAAAATGGTGTAGAGGTAAAAATCCTTTCGGGCGACAACGATGCCATTGTACGCACCATCGGCCGGCAGGTAGGTATCGACACGCAACATGCCATGACAGGAAATGAAGTAGAACAGTACACAGACGATGAACTAAAAGAACTGCTGCCCACTTATACGCTTTTCTCCAAACTGACTCCACTGCAGAAAACCCGTATCATCCGACTGCTGCAGGAGTTGGAAAACACGGTAGGTTTTCTGGGCGACGGTATCAATGATGCCGCAGCTCTGCGTCAGTCGGATATCGGTATTTCCGTAGACTCTGCCGTAGACATAGCCAAGGAAAGTGCCGACATTATCCTGCTCGAGAAAGACTTGCTGGTATTGGAAGACGGTGTATTGGAAGGACGCAAAACTTTCGGAAACATTACGAAATATATCAAGATGACAGCCAGCTCGAACTTTGGAAACATGTTCAGCGTAATGGCAGCCAGCGCATTCCTACCCTTCCTGCCCATGCTGCCCATCCACCTGCTCATACAGAACTTGCTGTACGATATATCGCAGACCACTATACCGTTCGACCGCATGGACCCGGAATACTTGCGCAAGCCCCGCAAATGGGATGCTTCGGACCTGAGCCGTTTCATGATTTACATCGGTCCCATCAGCTCGGTATTCGACATTCTGACTTACCTGGTAATGTGGTATGTATTCGGATGCAACTCACCCGAACATCAGACCCTCTTCCAGTCGGGATGGTTCATCGAAGGCCTGCTGTCGCAAACATTGATTGTACACATGATACGTACCCGCAAGATACCGTTTATCCAGAGTTGTGCCACTTGGCCCGTTACCGGACTGACACTGCTTATCATGGTCATCGGCATCTCAATTCCGTTCACCGGATTTGGTCAGTCTATCGGTCTGGAGCCTCTCCCATTGAGCTATTTCCCATGGCTTGTAGGTATTCTGGCAGCTTACTGTATCCTGACACAATGCATCAAGAACTGGTATATCCGAAAATTCGTACGATGGCTCTGATTTTTTCATTACCTTTGCCGAAAAAATCAGACAAAGATGAAGATAACAATAATTCCCCGTCGGTTGCACTTCAAGCAGCCGGCGGGTACTTCACGTGGTATCTACACCACACGCCAGGTATGGTATGTACTGGCTACCGACGAAAAGACCGGCCGATATGGTGTGGGCGAATGTGCCCCGCTCCCACAACTGAGTTGTGACGACCTGCCGGATTACGAAAAAATTCTTTCCGACTTCTGCTTGAAAACGGCCCAAAACGGCCAACTTGACTACGAGGCTTTACGTCCCTATCCTTCCATGCTATTCGGACTGGAAACCGCTCTGCGACATTTGCAGAAAGGAACACTGCAATTATGGGATACGACATTTGCACAAGGCAAACAGGGAATCCCCATCAACGGACTCATCTGGATGGGAAGTTTCGACGAAATGTACCAGCGCATTCAGGAAAAGATGAAAGCTGGTTTTCGCTGCATCAAGGTTAAAATTGGCGCTATCGATTTCGACAAAGAGCTGGAACTGCTTCGCTTTATCCGACAGCATTTTTCGCCCGAAAAAATTGAGTTGCGCGTAGATGCCAACGGAGCATTTACTCCTGAGATTGCTCCCCAGCGTCTGGAACAACTCAGCCAGTTCCACCTGCACTCCATCGAACAGCCTATCCGTGCGGGACAGTGGAAAGAAATGGCCAAGCTATGTGCCTCTACCCCACTCCCCATTGCACTGGATGAAGAACTGATTGGTATCAATACGACTGAAGAGAAAATCGAACTGCTGGAAACCATCCGCCCCCAATACATTATCCTGAAACCTTCTTTACACGGCGGACTGCACGGCTCAGAAGAATGGATTCGTCTGGCTGCTGAGCGCAAGATTCCGTCATGGGTAACCTCAGCTCTGGAATCGAATATCGGACTGAACGCCATCGCACAATGGTGTGCTACGCTGAACCCGCAAATGCCTCAGGGATTGGGTACCGGACTGCTGTTTACCGATAACATTGATTTCCCCTTACACATTAAAAACGACTGCCTGTGGTTTCATCCCGAAGAGCAGGAACCGGATATACAAAACTGGCTGAATGTATGATGATGGAAAGAACACAGATTGATAAACAGACGCTGACCATAGACGGCATCTGCTATACGGCAGAGGATGCCCGTCCCTGTGGTCACGAACCGAGCAGACTGCAGACTGCCTTTTACGAGCAATACGGCAAGGATAGCTTTCAGGCTTCCCTGGCCGACTTTCTGACCGAATGGTTTTCTGCATCCGAGCAAGTGCTGGTCCACACCTCCGGTTCCACCGGTACTCCCAAACCCATGTGGGTAGAGAAACAGCGTATGATGGCCAGCGCCTGCCTTACCTGCTCTTTTCTGGGCCTCCAGGAAAACGACACAGCCCTGCTCTGTATGCCCTTGAAATACATTGCCGGCAAAATGGTGGTGGTACGTGCACTGGTATATGGCCTCAACCTTATCATCAGTCCTCCTAGCGGACATCCGCTGACAAACCTGTCTGCAGCGCCTGTTTTTGTAGCCATGATTCCCATGCAAGTATTCAACAGTCTGCAAAATCCCTGCGAACGGACACTGCTGACAGGAATCAAGCATCTGATTATAGGAGGTGGTGCGGTAGATGCGGAAGTAGAAAAACAGCTACAAGCCTTCCCCCATGCAGTCTGGTCTACTTACGGCATGACCGAAACCCTGTCGCACATTGCCCTGCGCCGTCTGAATGGCCCGTCGGCTTCCGAATGGTATACCCCATTTGATAACGTAACGATACGCCTCAGCGAAGAACAGACGCTCGCCATTCATGCCCCGCATGTACATGCCGGCGAGCTGGTAACAAACGACATTGTAGAAATGAACGAAGCAGGCCAGTTCCGCATTTTAGGCCGAAAAGACAATACCATCAACAGTGGAGGAGTAAAAATACAGATAGAACAGGTTGAGAAGCTTTTGCACCCCAGCCTGCCCGTCCCATTCCTCATCACTTCGGCTCCCGATGCCAAGTTTGGAGAACGCGTAGTTTTACTGGTAGAAGGTACCACGACTGCATTTCCCGATGCCCAGCTGGAAACCATCATGCAGCAGGTGCTGCCTCCGTACTGGCGCCCCAAACAGATTATCCATGTAACAGCGTTGCCACGCACAGGTACCGGAAAACCGGACCGTGCGACTGCCAGAAAAATAGCTGCCGGTATACTTCCCTAAATTGGGGAAGCATACCGACAGTCAATATAATCGGGCCAGTTGACAAATCAACCTTATTCTATACTTCCATCAGGATAAGGCAACACAGCTCCCGTAGCCTTCAGATAAGGACGCTGCGCATCGCGTTGCTTCAGATAGGCCGTCAGTTCACCGGCCAGCTCCTTCACCTTTTCCGGCATATCGGCTGCCAAATCATGCTGTTCACCGATATCTTCTTTTACATTATACAAGCGGCAAAGTCCCGTTTCCCATGTATAAATCAAATGATAATTTCCTTTCAGAATCGCCGAGTAAGCACCATAGCCTTCCTCCTTGTTCTGCGTTTCACCCCACAAGTTCGGGAAATGCCATACCAGCGAACGGTTGCGTCTTAACTCCGGATTGCGAAGCACATCCGTAAAGCTCACTCCATCCACTGTCTGATAAGTTTTATAACGGTCTATACCCGCCATATCAAGAATGGTCGGGAAAAAGTCTTCAATAATCACCCGCTGGTTATTCTGAGTACCGCCCTGTGTAACACCCGGCCAGTACACCATCATCGGTTCGCGTACACCTCCCATAAATGCAGAGCCTTTACCCGCGCGTGCCGGGAAGTTCTGGTCACGGTTCTCTACACCCTGACGGACATTATTCAGTCCTTGACCGCCATTGTCCGACATAAAAAGAATGATGGTATTCTGTGCCACTTTGGCATCCTGCTGAAGGAAATCAAGAATATCTCCCAAGCTCTTGTCCATTCCCTCGACCAAGGCAGCATAGCGAGCCTCGTTCTCGTTCAAAGGAGCGCCAAGCTGTGCATCTGCTTTTCCACGATACGAGTCAACAAAACGGTTGTCAGGATCATAAGGAGTATGCACAGCATAATGCGACATATAGAGATAAAACGGTGTCTGCTTGCCTATGGCCTGTTTCATAGCCGCAATGGCTTCACGTGTCAAAGCCTCAGTGATAAAAATATCCTGTCCGTAATATTTCTCCAGTCCCTGAACAGCAAATCTGGAACCTTCGCCAAAATTCTTAGTCCCTAGATAACTGCCGGGCGCCCCATTCGGTCCGCCGGCAATATTCACATCAAATCCCATCGTTGCAGGGTCGGCTCCTGGAGTGTTACGTGCACCAAAATGTGCCTTGCCACAATGAATGGTAAAATAACCGTTGTTCTTAAGGATCTGAGGTAATGCTGTGATAGCCGTTGCATTATTATATTTTCCGGCTACACTGTCGGGCTGGATTCCATTGTAATTCCATTCCGGCAGACCAATGACCTCGCTGCTTGCATCTGTCTTCTGATCCAGTTCCAGTGTCCAGTTCGTAACCCGATGCCGCGAAGCATTCATGCCCGACATCAGACTGCACCGCGTAGGCGAAGAAATAGCACAGGCATAAGCCTCGGTAAAGCGTACACCAAGCTGTGCCAGACGCTCCATGTTGGGAGTACGAAAACGCTGATTCAATTTACTCTGCTGATTGTTGTAGAACGGCACTGAAGTGTCCTGCCAACCCATATCATCCACCAGAAACATGATGATGTTGGGTCTACTCTCGTTAGTTGTAACAGTCTGCACCTTGCCGGTGCCTGCCAAAGCTGCCAAAGGAGCAACTCCGGCTAAGGTTAAAAGGTATTTGTGTATCATGGTAAAAAAATCATTATGCTCCAAAGTAATTGCTTTTTCACCGAAAATCAAAACCAAGCCTTATAAACCTTAGAAAACTAAAAGCATTTTAACGTGTTTTACTTTAATGACACAGCAATTACCTCATAGCAAATTGCTATTGTTTATCTTCAAATAAATTTTTACCCATATAAAAAAATGAGGCATAACTTTTAAGCTATGCCTCATCTTATATATAACTTTATTGCTTATTATTTCACTTCCTCAAAGTCAGCATCCTGCACATCACCTTTATCGTTAGCGCCTGCATTGTTTGCCTGACCTGCATTAGGACCAGCCTGTGCACCACCCTGAGCACCGCTCTGTGCATACATTTCAGCACTTGCAGCCTGGAATGCACTCTGAAGTTCTGCGCTTGCAGCATCGATACCAGCCAAATCCTGAGCCTTGTGAGCATCTTTCAGTTTCTGAAGAGCAGCTTCGATAGGAGCTTTCTTGTCAGCTGGAATCTTATCGCCAAGGTCTTTCAACTGATTTTCAGTAGAGAAGATCAAGCTGTCTGCCTGGTTCAACTTATCGATACGTTCTTTTTCTTTCTTATCAGCTTCTGCATTAGCTTCAGCTTCAGCCTTCATACGTTCGATTTCTTCCTTGCTCAAGCCAGATGAAGCCTCGATACGGATAGCCTGTTCTTTACCAGTAGCCTTATCCTTAGCAGAAACCTTCAAGATACCGTTTGCGTCGATATCGAATGTTACTTCAATCTGAGGAACACCACGGCGAGCTGGAGCAATACCTGTCAGGTTGAACTGGCCGATGCTCTTGTTCTGAGCTGC
>ENA-UEQH01000524-UEQH01000524.1-human-gut-metagenome-genome-assembly--contig:-NODE-524-length-21175-cov-22.463077_pt1 | contig 21175 bp, 9 predicted proteins | sample MGYA00242945_ERZ507943 | MGnify/ENA primary metagenome ERZ507943 (study PRJEB26167, sample SAMN06115418) | human gut metagenome | host: Homo sapiens | place: China:Hubei | collected 2015-03-06 | study... | reverse complement strand
TGACGGAACAGCGGGTTAAAGCTGATACCCGTAAGTATCATTCCAACAATTATCTATGCGACTTCATGTCGCACCCATGGTCTGTCCACTTGAAATCAGGACTGGAAGGGTCGAGCGTAGGATTGGTTGCGTGACCAATAGCCGAAGTATTCTTTCCAAATGCCGAACATGAATAAAACAAATGATAAAGTCCATTGTGGAAAATAATATCCGGTGCCCACGTGTGCCCGTTATAGCCTTTCACAGTTTCCACTGCCCATTGAGGTGCTTTCTCAAATACCGGTTTTTCAAACTTCCAGTTCTTCAAGTCCTTTGAGGACATCACGGAAATTCCATGTCCGGTAGCAAAGAGATAATAAGTGTCACCCTGCTTAGCCATTACCGGATCGTGAGTCATGACTTTATCGACGGGAATAACTGATGGCTTCTTCTTAGGGGAAGAAGCATAAGCTGCACTGGCTGCAGCAAGCAAACAAAATGAAAAGATGATGTGTTTCATAATCCTAATCACAATATTATACACAAAAGAAAACGCCTTGCAAACAAGAATTCCTTATCTACAAGGCGTCCAAACTAACATATTATAAGTCACTGCACTTTCTTTCCCCAATCTGTACGCCAAACACCATTACTCTGATGGTATCCAGCGAATACAATAGTCGGTGTACGAGGAATCATCTCCCAATCTACTTCACGCTGCAAAAACAGTTTTACGCCATTAGCTGTTAAAACCTGATTCTCTGCATCATAACTCCAGGTACCACCTTTCCAAGCACCTTCTACAATCTTATGATCAGCAGAAAGAGTCATAATCGCAGAGGCATATTGCTGTCCTGGATTATTAGAAGACATTTGAATCATTTCCCAGTCTCCAATCAACTCACCTTCTGTAATAGGTACCTGAGGAACAGCTCCATAACGTTCAGGCATAACCAGTGGCCACCCATCTTCCGACCAGCGTATACTACGTACATGCCCCATCATTACCGCATTAGAAGCATTAACTCCCGGCACATTTTCCGGTAAACGTCCTTGTGAAGAATAGAACCAATTTCCATTACCATCATTAAACACAGCACAATGAGAAATACCTACCCATCCGTAGCTATTACTGAATTTATAAGGATGAGTTACCACCGGCTGCGCCTCTATACCATTAGCAGCATCATTGCCATTTATATCTAACCAAGGTCCATTTATGGTTCGAGCACGTACCACTCGGGTATTGTATTCTACAGCTAACGTCCCATAGGCCAAGAACATGTAATAATAGCCCGTTTCAGGATTATACACAACTTCTGGACCTTCTGAGCCCTGCCAACGAGAAGTTCCACGACGTGCAATCAACTTTCCATAAGTATTCGTATTCCAAGTAGAAATTCCCCAAGGTTTATCTAAGCTTGTTTTAGGCAAACCTGTCTCTGGATTTAATTCCACTTCTGCAATACCGCTATGCCAAGAACCATAAATCAACCAATGGGTACCATCCTTATCAACCAAATAAGTTGGGTCAATAGCATTAAAATAGAAATACGCATCCCAGTTATTCAAGTCAGGCCGAACCCAAGCATTCATTCCCCGGTCTGAAGATGAACAGATTACCATACCTTTATCTTCCCATACATTAGAAGCTGGATCTGAAGTTTCCATCAAGCCAATAAAAGCACGTTCTGTCCATGAGCCATCAAAATTATCTGCTACATTAGATTTCCCTGTTTGGATATAATTATCAACGACAATGCTGTAATACATACGATACAGACCTGTTTTTACCTTACGTACTACAGGAGCCCAATAACCATAAGAAGGAGATTCTATTGGCTCCAAGCCCATTTCTGCACGATATGCATTCAGGTTTTCTTTTACCCACGCCGGAGCTTCCTGCATAGTAGCTCCCATGTACTCCCAATCAACCAAGTCCTTAGAGCGACGACAATAGAAATGTCCATGTCCGTCATGTGCATTACCATACGAAGCGTCTGTTTGATACATATAATAATAGCCGTCATCAGCCAACACTACAGAAGGGTCATGTACATTAGCCAAGTTCCACTCATTCCGCTTATCCCATCCTGCAATAGAAGTATAATCATCTTCATAATCAGGCGCTACATAGTCTGCAAGTTTATCATCCAAGGTAGCCGTAAGAGTAGTAACTTGTACCTCCTCCGAATACATGGGTTCATTATCAAGCACAGTTACAAAAGCACGTACATAATAAGTCGTACTTTCCGTCAGTCCGCTTAAGACAACATTAATATCACTACCGCTTCCTTCCATTTCTACAATTTGATTTTCAATAGTGGGGGAAGCTTCCGTTCCATAGCATACTCCTCGTTTCAATATATAAGAGGAGGGATCTTTTACTTGAGCTGAAACATCTACCGATTTATATGTCACATTTGAAACAGAAGGCTTCTCTAAAGACATATTACCAATGCTCACTCCATTTTCTTCGTCGCTACATGCACTCAACAAACAAGCCAGTCCGACGAAAACATATTTCAATACATTTTTTATATTCATATAACCATTCTTTATTAAAATCTTCACGCTGATTATTCTCCGGTTATTTCCCATCCTGGGTTTTGCTTCAAGTTAGGAGCCATTTTTACATCAGAATCAGGTATCGGGAACAGATAATTCTTCGGGATATTAAACACACGTGTCTCTATAACCCCTCCGTTCTGTGCAGAACGTGCAGGCCCATATTGGTAAACTGGAGCAGCTTCTGTTCCTGAAATTTCTACACCATACAAATTCAACAACTGTTCATAATAAGGTTTAGACTGTTCTTCTGAAGCCGTCACATTATCGTATGCACGCCAGCGACGCAAGTCCCACATACGATGATCCTCAAAACTCAATTCGATACGACGTTCATTACGAATACGTTTCAGCAATTCAGTCTGGTCTGTATATTCATAATGAGGCATGCCAGCACGATCACGAATCTCATTAATATACTGCTTAGCTTTTTCCAAATTTCCAGCCTCACAATAGGCTTCTGCAGCATTCAACAGGACTTCTCCATAACGGAAAATAATCCATGAATGAGGATAGTTAGTCGGATTCTGACAAGAAATATTATTTACAAATTTCTTCAAATAATATCCTGTACAAGTTCCTCCCATGGAGGCTGAATAATCTTTTCCTCCATCCGTACGCATGTCCAATTTACGTTGTTCATTATCTTTCGCACTACCCCATGTCATACCTTGATAGAAAACAATCTGAGCCAAACGTGGATCGCGGTTCACATACGGATTTTGTGCATCATAGACATAATCACCACCTACTTCATCAATTCGTTTTCCATCTAACATCTCAAAACAATCTACAAAATTCTGAGTTGGGCTTGTACGTCCTGCAGCCGAGAACTTTCCAGTGAAACCAACAGGTAAGAAGACTTGCTCCACTTTGTTTGTATTCCATACTGAACGAGACAAAATGATTTCATTGTTATATACCGGATTGGTAGTAAAACATTCATAATAATCATTTTCCGGATTTCCCGTAGCATATAACTGATAAGGATTAGACTGCTTCGCATTCTTATCAATAAAATCCTGCGCAGCTTGTGCAGCAGCCTGCCACCAAGACTGTTCTTCTGTAGGATTATTTAGAGCTGAAGCTTTATAAAGTAAAGCACGAGCTTTTAAAGCATAAGCTGTTGCTCCATTCACACGCCCCCAGTTTGTGGTTTCATTAGAGTAGCGAAATGGTAAAGCATCTTTTACCTTATCACACTCATCCGCTACCCACTGCAGAACATCTGCCGCAGGAGTGCGAGCCTGATTCATCAATCCAGGGTCTTCCATGCTGAAAACAATATTCGTTCCATCTTCATTTTCTCCAACAATCAGCATATCACCAAACCAACACACCAGATCAAAGTGGAACAATGCACGTAACAATCTTGCTTCATTGCAATAGCGTTCGTATAACTTATTATCATCACCAGACTTTTCAGCATTACCAACAACTGAAGCCTGAGCATTATTCAAAAAGATATTACACTTACGAATTCCAGCAAAATCTACATTCCATTGGCCCAATAAAGGATGATCTTTGGCTGTATACGAGTCTGTAGCCACTTTCGTGTAATAATGCAAACCCCAATAAGAGGTTGCATTATCAGTCATACAATCACGAGAAGCACCTGTAAACTGATCATCATTTAAAGGAGCCAATCCATCAGGCAGATTGGTATAGATATCTGTCAGGAACTCACGCGTCATAGTCTGATTAGTAAACACCTTTTCATCTGAAAGAGTTGCATCATACTCTTTATCCAAAAAGTCGCTGCAAGCCGTACCTGAAAATAATAGCACAGCCAACATCATATAAGTATATTTCTTTATTTTCATAATATTGTTTTATTTAAAATCCTACATTGATACCAAATGTAAACGATTTCGTTTTAGGATAATTCCAAATATAGTTCAATGGATTTTCAGGATCAAAACCTTTTGGCAACTGACTCCAGTTACACAAGTTATAACCACTGAAATAAATACGCACTTTCGTCATATTAGCTTTTGCAATCCATTTCTTAGGTAAAGAATAACCCACTTCCACATTACGTAAAGAAAGGAAATCCCCGTTTACGACCCAGATAGTAGATTCATTATATGGATAGTTTCGGTCGATATTACTAAATGAATTAGACAAACGAGGATATTTTGCATTGATATTACGCGGATCGGTCGGATCGTCTGTATAATATCCCCATGTATTAACTACTTCATGAGTAGAGGTACCTCCCCATCCAAAACCATAGTCCATATTCTCACGACAGCCTACTGTACGGTTCAAATAAGCAGTTAAAACTACACGGGCATCTAGTCCTTTCCACTCAAAACCCACATTGACAGTTGGTATCAATTCTGGAATTTTTGTATATCCCATCGGCTCCTTATCATAAGCATCTATAATACGGTCACCGTTCGTATCCTTAAAAATAGCATTACCCAACTGATATTTTCCTGCAGAATGCCAAGGATATTTTTCGGGATGATCAATGGCATCTTGATGAGACTCAGGAATCAAGGCGGGATCACTTGCCCATTGTACCCATGTCAATAACTGACTTTGATTTATACGATTACCAGTCTTTGACTGATATGCATAATCCGGTGCAACTTCATCCATTTCTGTAATTTTATTGGTGTTGTAAGTCAACATTCCCTGAATATGATAAGTAAAATCACCTATTTTATTCATGTGCCCTAATGTTACTTCAAAACCTTTTGTTTCTGCCTTTCCATAAGAATCCAAAGGAACTGTCGCCCCAAACATGCCTGTTGGTACAGTCGAACGTGTTACAAGAATATTTGAACGCCATTCTTTAAACAAATCAATCTGTCCATATAACTTCTTATTCCAAAAATCAAAATCCATACCCACATTTACCATGTCGGAAATTTCCCATTTAATATTCCTATTTCCTACGGTTGATTCATAAATACCGGTATAGGCTGACTGAGAAGTTCCAAAGTTATAACGCCCACCTGCCTCTGTATAAGCACCCTGATAAGGATAACGAACAGAAGGTACTCCATCCGAAGTTGTATAAATATCAGACATGCCAGCACGACCATAAGAAGCACGAATTTTCAACAATTGGGTAGCCTTATTTTTAAACCATGGTTCTTCAGACAAAACCCATCCCACAGAACCACCTGGGAACAAGCCATAACGTTCTCCCGGAGCAAAATTATCATTTCCCATATAAGACACATTACCTGATACAATATAACGACTATCATATACATAAGTAGCTTGTGCATTATAAGAGAGATAACGATTAGAAGAATATTGTCCGCGCACCACATTCTGATACGAACGTATAAAAGCTTTAGCGTCTAACCAATGTTTTTTATTAAATGTATGGTTATAAGAAAGACCTCCATTTATGTTGATATTATAATAATAATCACGAGGAGAAGTGCTCGGATTAGGCAAAGAAGCAGCCGTACGCATACGTTTGTATGTATACTGAGACACATCACTCACATTATCCCGGAAATTATAATAATATCCATCAATATCTGCCACCTGAGTCTGACGGAAAGTTTCATACGAATCAAAACTAAAAGTCAAATTAGCTTTCAGTCCTGGCAATAATGTCCCCAAATCTCCGTTAGCTGTTACCGTGGTATATAAATTACGACGACGGTTCTTTTCAATACCTCTTCCTGCAATCTGAGCCGCACCATTCTTACTATCACTATCAGATGGGAAAAACCAGTTTCCATTCGGTGTAAAGACCGGATTAATAGGAAGATTCTCACCTGAGCCCCAGGTAAAGAGATTCCAAGTATCAATACCAGGCTGACTGATATTATCAATACGTCCACCTAAATCCAAAGATACATTCAAAAACTTATTGACATCAATATCAATATTTGAACGTAAATTATAACGATTCAACGTATGCTGGGTACTATATCCTTCATTATAATCAGTCCATTCTGTATCATACAAACCTTCCTGACGTAAATAAGAGAAAGATACATAATAACGTGCCCGAGCATTACCTCCACTAATCTGCAAATTAGTGCGATATTGAGGAGCTAAGTCTCTTAACATCGTGTCATGCCAGTTTGTATTAAAATACTTATACCGATCCATACCTGTCAATTGCTCACCATTACATACACGACGATACATTTCAATGTCATAGTCGCTAAACTCAGGCTCTTTTCCATCCAAATAATTTGCCTGATTCTTCGTTAATGCATAATTATATGAATTTTGGCTTTCTGGAATACCTGATATAGTTTGGAAACCAACCTCTTGTGTAAAATCAATCTTCGTTTTACCTGCTTGTCCACGCTTCGTCGTCACGATTATCGCTCCATTCGCACCACGCATACCGTAAATAGCACAAGCTGCTGCATCTTTAAGAATTGTAATGCTTTCTATTGGATATGCATCTAAGAAAGACAAATCTCGTTCTACATTATCAACAATAACCAAAGGTTTCTCCGCAATCTGTCCATCATTTGCCAAATTATTATTCATAGTACGTAAACCACGAATATAGAATAAAGTCTCACTCCATCCTGGCTCTGAGTTCTTTTCGTACGTTTCTACCCCTGTCACTGTAGAAGTAAAAGCATTTTGCAACACGGTCACCGGATGTTTCTCCAACTCTTCACCAGTTACCACAGAAGTGGCTTCTGTCACATATTTCATAGGTTTCCTACCGAAAGGTACAGGTGCGGTATGCATATATATGTCTGTATCTTCTTTCAATACAATAGTAAAACCACCATTAAGTTCAGAAGCTACTTCTGTAGCGGGAAGATACCCCACACATGTAGCATAAATTTCATCATTAGGTACTACCTTCTTTAATTGAAAGTATCCGTTTTCATCACTCAAAGCAATTCGACTACCCTCAAGTACATTTACAACAGCACCCGGAATTGGATTACCCTCTACATCCACCACACGACCTTTTAATATGCCTTCTTGTGCCCACACAGAAAGAGATGCAGAGCTTAATACAGTAGCTAATAAGACCTTATTCAGCCCTGTACGTATTTTATTTTTCTTATTTATCTTATACATAACCATTGAATCTTTTATTAATTCCATCCTGGATTATTCTCAATATTGGTTTTCCAAACCTCGCCTTCCGGTATCGGATACAGATACATCTTATCTTCAAACACACGGGGCTGAGCAATTTTACGCACATATTTAGTCTGTCCATTTTCGCGTATTACATCTACCCCATAAATATCACGGGCTAATGCTTCTTTGGCCACACCCCAACGACGAACATCCCACGCACGATGATCTTCGAATGCCAATTCTATTGTGCGCTCGCGGCGAATAAATTTGCGGGCAGCATCCTGAGATTGAAGATCTGCACGGTTTTCCAATTGCAATGTCATTCCTACGCGATCACGAATCGGTTGGATAACCGCCAATGCTTCTTTATAATTACTTGGACTCACTTCATTTATTGCCTCCGCATAATCAAGCAGAATCTCTGCATACCGAATAAAAATCCAGTTTCTGAAAGCTGTACCCCCATGATTATTAGCCAAAATTTCTTCTGGCATATATTTACGAAGATAATACCCTGTAGGAGTTACATTCGCATTACCAATAGGATTATCACGTTGCCCCTTAATTACGTTTATTGTTCCATCATTCCAATCTACTCCATGATACAAAATAGAGGCAGCCAAACGTGGATCACGATTATAACACGGATTGGCATCGTTATAACGTACTCCTGATCTCACTGTCGGAGCTGGCACTCCGTTAGATGTAATTGAGTTATATACCGGAGCTCCGGTATCATCATATTCTGTAAATGGAGATGTTCCATCTGCTAAATCATACATATCCACTAAATTCTGTGAAGGACACATACCTCCCTTTCCTCCTTCTCCTACAGGAGTATCATTCTCCACTGCACTCCAGCCAAACGTACCATCATTCCGCCAAAAGATTATTTCCGGATTCTTACCGTTATCTGTTGCAGGTTTCAAAATCGCATTCTCATAATTAGCCTCCGCTGTAGCATTATCTTCTTGCCAAAGTTTAAACTTACCTGTATCACCAAAATCTGTAATAAAACTTTTGGCTGCATCAGCAGCATCTTGCCAAGTAATATCAGTCTGTCCAGCAAAGCGCGGACTAGCCATGTATAACTTTATACGACATGCTAAAGCACGTGCTGCAGGCTGCCATACACGACCGGAAAGTTTATCCAACTCAGCCTGTACTTCTTCAACTGTCAATAAATCACTTTCACATTCTGCCAATTCCTTCAGTATAAACTCTTGCACATAAGCTTTTGTCGTTGGACGTTCCTTGTAATCAGAAATCAAATCGCCATCTGGATCAAGTACTTTTGTCACTAAAGGTACCGGGCCATATCTCAAAAACAATTCCCAATAAAAATAGGCTCTGAAAAAACGGGCTTCTGCTTTATAAACAGCCTTATCACGGAGATACACATCGTATGTATCTTCTTCCGCTTGAGGTACCTCGTCTATTTTTTCCAGCAACATATTACATTTACGGATGGCACGATAATAATTTTCCCATACATCGGTCAGTTCATTTGCAGCTTCTGCACTATAATAATTTCCAATATTGAAGCTTACACGAGTTCCTGCATTTGAATAGCTGGTTTCCCCTAAATCAGTGGCAGAATCCATCCAGGAATTGTTAATACGTCCTATACCATGGCGTAGAAAATTATAAGTATCATAATGAAACTCTTCCATGTTCGTCCATAAACTGAAGGTTTCCTCCTCTGTCAGTTCATTACTTGGCTGCTTATCCAGAAAGTCACCGAACATTTCTTCACAAGAAGTCAAGGACGTTCCTGAAAGTGTTGCAGCCAACAAGGTATATATTAATGTTCTATTTATTTTCATACTGATATTTTTTAGAATTGAATATTTACACCAAAGTTTACGGTTTTCATAATTGGATAACGGTTCGAGCCATTACTTTCCGGGTCTGTCAAACCTCCCAAATGATCCCAAGTAACCAAGTTGCTAGCATTCACATATATTCTACATTCTTTCATAGCTGCTTTCTTAATCCAGCTCTGCGGCAAAGAATAACTAAGTTCAATATTCTTTAAGCGCAAGAACGCACCATTCTTCAGGAAGAATGAGTTCTGCCGCTGATTATGGTTTCCATAAGAATCATAATGTAATAGAGGATAAGTAGCATTTGCCAAGTTATATTCTTCGCTCATGGCCGGATTCCAACGTCCCAAATGATGCTCCTTTACCTTACCACCATTTACAAAGGCAAACATAGCTTCTGCATCATAAAAGCGAGAAACATGATCTACTCCTTGGAACATGACACTAAAGCCGATTCCTTTCCACTGAGCTCCGAGAGTCAATGCATACGTATTTTCTGGAATATCACTATAGCCAATAAATGTTTCATCACGGTCGTCAATGAAGCCATCACCATTCATATCCCGATATTTCAAATCACCTACTTGCACATTTCCATAAGTAGACTTCGGGAAATTCGGATTGTCTAAATCTGCCTGGGTAACAAAACCATCACAAATCAATCCAAAATACTGGTTAATCGGATGTCCTTCCTGCTTACGATAACCTGTTTTTGCATCAGGTTCATCCATATCGAGAATTTCATTGCGTGCATGTGAGAATGTAAACCCTACATTGTAATAAAAATCTTTACCAATACGATTGTTATGCTTCAATTCAAGTTCAACACCCTGATTCTTTGTCTTTCCTAAATTTCCTGCAGCCATTACAACACCAACCCATTGTGGACGAGTCAAATATTGAGTCAGAATATCTGTACGGCTCTCATAGAAATAATCAAAATTACCAGTCAACAATCCATTCCACAAACCGAATTCCAAACCTACATTATATTTACGAGCACGTTCCCAAGTTACATCATAGTTAGGATACTGACTTTCGTAAATACCCGTTACCGTTTGATTACTACCAAAACGATATGCATTTGCCAACTGTGTCCATACCGGTTCATACAAGAAACGTTGCTGTACACCATTCACCATATATACATCATTACCAACTTCACCATATGATGCACGCAATTTAAGATTATTCAACCAACCGGAAACAGGCTGCATAAATTTTTCGTTAGATATACGCCATCCCAGAGAGAATGAAGGGAAGAAGCCAAATCGTTTACCCTTACGGAAATTTTCAGAACCATTGAAACCAAAGTTCACCTCTGCCAGATAACGATCATCATATCCATAAGTCGCACGACCAACTAACCCCTGATAACGCTTAGCTAGGTCAGCCTGAAAACGATAATCATTCTGGTTATACAGCATCATGGCTGTTACATCATGTTTGCCGAACTTACGAGCGTAGTTTAACTGCAACTCCATATAAAGCTTATAAGTAGTGGTCTGATCATTACCTGCATAAGCCAATTCAGTATCATTATTAAATTGAGTATATCCGTCAATAGAGTTATAATTAGTTCGATCTGCTAATTCATAGGTCGCAAAATCAGCTGTAAATTTTCTATTATAATATGCGTCATAGTCAAAAGAAGCCATACCTTTTACAGAAAGCCCCGGAGTAATCTTATGTAAATCATAATCCACAATAAAATTTGTTTCATTGATTGTATTGGTAGCCCGTGTAAAACCAGCCTCAGCCAAACGACCTACAATATTATTCTGATTCTGAGAGTTACCACCATACAAGATTTGCTTAGCTTCTCCCTCCTCACCAATATTATAACTTACAGGGAATAACCATCCCGGAGTATGATTCAACTCATAAAAAACCTCACTATATGAACCATCCAAACGCTCATCTGAGTTCGGACCACGACGTTCCTCAAAACGAGTTCCAAAGTTTACAGAAACCGTCAAATCATCTGTTACTAAAAAGTCCAGATTTCCACGGAAGGCATAACGACGATAGCTTGAATTCGAACTATTTCCATACTGATCTGTACTAAAGTTCTTAAACAAACCCTGCTGATTATAATATTCTGCAGAAGCAAAGTAACGCACACGTTTTGTTCCACCTTGTACATTTACATTATAACGCTGAGCAGGAGCTGTGTTGCGAAGCACTGTATCATACCAGTCTACATTCGGATAAAGCATGGCATCCAAACCTGTCAACTGACCGTTACGTGATTTTTTGTACATTTCAATATCATAAGCTGAATATTGAGAACTTAATCCATCATTAGCACGAGCTTCTTCCAATAATACTACAGAATCATAAGAATCCAAGTATGTATCCTTACGAGTCGGAGACTGCACTTGCCAGTTAGCCGTCAGACTCACGGTTGGTTTCTGATCCTTTCCTCGTTTTGTCGTAATCAACATGACACCATTTGCACCACGTACACCATATACAGCAGTAGCTGAAGCATCCTTTAACACCGATATAGACTCTATATCATCAGGTGAAATCTGTGAAAATTCGCGTTCCACACCATCCACCAAAATAAGAGGCTGATTGTCTCCTGCAAAAGAAGCACGGCCACGAATGTAGATTTGTGCATCATCCGCACCCGGAGCACCAGATGTCTGAGAAGTAATCACACCTGAAATCTTACCAGCCAAAGCCTGAGATACGTTTCCAGAAGGTGATTTTAATAATTCTTTTGAGGATACCTGAGAGATAGCACCTACTACACTCTCCTTTTTCTGTGCACCATAACCAACAACTACAACTTCTTCCAGAACCTCTGTATCTTCTTTCAAAGTTACAACTAAATTCTTCTTCCCTTTTACAGTAATTTCTTGTGTCTGATAGCCGATATAACTGATTTGAAGCACTGCATTTTCTGACACAGTCAGCACAAAATTTCCATCAAAATCTGTAATGGTACCATTGGTGGTTCCTTTTTCCAAAACACTGGCTCCAATTACAGTTTCTCCTGTTGGATCTTTTACTACTCCTTTTACTTCCTTAGTAGATTGGGCAAATAGTCCTAAAGTCCACAACATGCAAAAGAAGATCATAAATAACCGAAGGAAATATCCCTCCGCTATTTTTAGATTTGTTTGTATGTCTTTCATATATTATTATTTAATGTTAGCAATAAACGGATAAGTTATTACTGAGATTATATCAAGCCAGCAGTTATCTACAGTAAAGAAGGTAGCCCATTCCTCCTGATCTTCAGGGAAATTAGAAACAGCATAAGTATAGGGTGTAATAATTTTACCATCTGCTTCAAAAGAAGCACTATACGCTATATTTGTACCTTTCCTTGTGAAAGAAACTGTAACCAAAGCGCCATCAGCTTTTTCTACATCCATACCATCTATAATAGTTATTGCATCTCCATTATAAATAGAGCCCCATCCATACGGGTCTGCACGTAAGATTAACAATTCGTCAGAGCCACTATATCCAGCTTCTACAGGATGTGTTCCAGTAGTTACAATGAAAACATAGCTATTCCAAATATTTGCTTTACTTGTATGGTTATAAAGCTGATAAACAATCTTACCATCGCCTTCCATTAAAACTTTCGAAGAATGAGCCCCCCAAAATCCTGTAGTATTATCCTGACTACCGACGGTATAAGAACCTTGTGAATAGATATTTCCTACATAAGTCCCTTCTGGGTCAATCTCAAGATAAGATCCATCTACTGTTAAAAAGACTCCTAATTCACCACCACTAATAGCACCGTATGTCCAGTCGTATGTCCAATTCAACTCAGATTTTGTAACAATATCTGCATGCATCGTCAATTGAGAACCTTGACGTTTTATTGTCAGGTCAACAATAGCACCTTCCATCTCTTCTCTAAAGACAGCCCAGTTATTCGACATATCATAAGTATTACTCAATGGATAACCCGATGCATCAATTGTATTATTTCCGTCACCATTCAACCAGCCCCAGTTATCAGCCCGTACAAAAGCATATTCCTGATAGCCTTCTTCCTCTGAAAGTTTACCATTGGAAATCACCACACACCAGTTATTCCAATTATTAATTCCATTAGTATGGTTAATAAACTTATAATGGAATACACAATCTCCTTGCGATGTCATGATAGGAGAGAACGCTCCAAAGAAAGGCGTAGAACAGTCCTCATTACCCACAATAATCTTAGAGTCTTCCTCTTCACCTCCTTCATCTCCTGGATCCCCAATCTCTGGCAATTCTGGTTTAGCTATTTCTTTATCTGTTATCAGGTTTTTATAAACAGACACTTCATCAATCCACATTTTTACGGGTTTTTCTTTTGAGCCATAGCCAAAATATAATTTTGAAGCTTCTGTCATAAAATTCATAACTTCTCCTGATGCTACAGTACGAGATGCCGTTGCTACAGATTCATCATCCTTTATCGTTCCGTCAACTGCAACTCCATCTATATAAATAGCATAACTATCAGGTTTCACGGCAACTGAAAACCAGTGCCATTCTCCAGCAGTAAGTAATAAAGAATTGGTATTTAGTTTTTCCCCATTATAATACAAATCTGAATTTGCAGTGAACATTAACTTTTTATTTCCACTCTCGTCTGAGAGACAGAAAATAGGAGCATTCTCATTCGACTCGTTTAACTTCACCCAGCCGGTTAATGAAGCAGCTTCTTGTAACGTATTAAACTGTAAGGGATTTGAAAAAGAGACATAGCCTCCATCCAATTCTAAGACTACTTCTAGCTGTTTATCTACAACTAGTTTCGGAGCTTTACCTCCTTGATAAACACCAATAGACACATCTGATCCCAAATCATCAAAAGTGTACGATGCCAGTTCTTTTAAGGTTGGCTTCTGCTGATTTCCTGCCGGTGGATCCATCTCTCCCCAATCCTGACAAGACCACAGACAAAATACAGCAAACAATGCAACTAAAAATTTAGTCCTCATAATACTGATTTTTTTGGTTATTTAATTTTATATTTATTTAGCAAGGCAAATGTAATACTTATTAAATTTTTCAAGGTAGATAAAAAGATTCAAAATAGTGGATAAAAGTGTTTTTCACTAAATCCTTATTGTAGCCTTCAACTATCCCCCCACACACTTAACCCACTGATAAACATAATCATACCAAATCATCTAGGATTAATCGCCCAACAAGCTACTCGGAGTTACATTAAAATGTTTCGTGAAACAGCGGGTAAAATATTTAGGATCATTGAACCCAACCTCATAAGCAATTTCTGAAATATTCATTGTACGATTGACTTTATTTTTTAACAAAAGCTCACGAGCCAGATTCAAACGATAGTTACGGATAAACTGTCCTGCAGACTGTCCGGTAAGGCTCTGCATTTTTTTATTCAATAAACTTTTACTAATTCCAACCGCTTCAATAAAATCACTTACCTCAAAGTCTGGATTCTTATAATTATCCTTGACTACCGACATTACTTTATTCAAGAACTTCTTATCGCCAGAATTCTCTTCTATCTCCAATGAATCAGTATTCATATCAATAGAGAACTTTTGCTGGAAGCGTTTCCGATTTTCCAATATATTGGAAATACGAGCCAACAACATATTCTCATCAAAAGGCTTCAGCAAGAAAGCGTCCGCCCCCATTTTATAACTTTCCAGACGCACCTCATCAGAGGTTTTTGCTGTCAACATCAAGAAAGGAATGTGGGACATGGAAAAATCATTCTTCACACGACGGGATAATTCCATACCATCCATAACTGGCATCATCAAGTCGCTAATGATAAAATCTACATTATTGGAACGTAACACATTCAAAGCTTCCTCTCCCTGAGCAGCCTCCAGCACATTATAATATTCAGCCAAGATAGAACGGATATAATCGCGCATATCCTTATTGTCTTCCACTACCAGTATAACCATTTTCCCATTACGCGGTACATCTACCACCGTATCCTCTCTTTCTATCTCAGAATCTGGCTGGGATTGGCTCTCACCGTATAAAGCTGGCAAGAGAATACGGAATGAAGCACCTCTCACTGGGTTATTCTTCGCATAAATCCTACCGTCTAACATATCTATCAGCTTCCGGCATAAATACAAACCTATGCCCGTGCCACTCTGACCACTGACAGATTCAAGACTCCGGTTATCGGATTGATAGAACTGCATGAAAATGCGTTCTATGTCATTCTCCGGAATTCCTTTTCCAGTATCACGCACACTAATGAACAGTTTCTTCTCACCATCCTTTCCAGCAACCCCTACATATATACCTACCCTTCCTCCTTTAGGGGTAAATTTCAAGGCGTTACTAATTAGATTAGTCATAATCTTACGCATCACATCCTCATCAAACATCAAAATCGGATCGGCAAGACGAAGATACAATTGAAGGTCAATGCCACGATTCTTTGCATAATCGGCAAAAGGAGGCACAATCTCAGCCATAAATTCTTTCAGATTTCCATAATTGGTAGCAATCTTAATGCGCCCCTCTTCTACTTTACGAAAGTCCATCAACTGATTAACCAGCGAAAGAAGATATTTTGAGTTACGTTCCACCAGATGTAACTGTTCTATTACCTGTGGATTATAACTTAATTTCAAGGCACGTTCAATTGGACCGACAATCAACGTCAAGGGAGTCCGGAATTCATGCGTAATATTGGTAAAAAACGCCAGCTTGTCAACGGTCAGTTCTTCCACCTTGCGCGACATCTCTAAAATCTGATTCTTTTGTGCAGTAATCTTTTCATTCTGCTCTTTCAATAATTGATTCTGCTCCGAAAGTTCCTGAGTCTGATTGGAAAGCAGTTTCTTTTGCTCTTCCAACTCAGAAGTACGTTCTTCCACCATCTGATGTAACAAATTTTGCTGACGTTTCATAGCCTGATAACGCCATCGTAAGATACGATAACCGGCAAATAGCAGGATAAACAATACAGAAAGTAAGAACCAAGGCGTCTTATAAAAATAAGGACGGACCACAATAACCAATTCTTCTGTATGTGTAAGCCAGTGTTTACCATCAGGAGCATACCGAAGCTGGAAAACATATTTTCCGGGATATAAGTTCGTATAAGTCGCATTATTTCGATTGGAAGGTACAGTTACCCATGCATCATCAAACCCTTTTAAACGATATGAATATTGAGCCTGCGATTCTAATGCATAATCAAGTGCCGAGAACTCTATTAATAACGACTTGTCTCTTTCATGCATGACTATCTCCCCCGACTGAGGAAAAACTTCCTGTCCAAACACCTTACAATGGGTAAAAGCCAAAGGAAACTTGCGCTGATGCTCTGCTTCAATCATCGGATGTATCTCTGTCAAACCTTTCTGGCTACCAAAAAACAAACGTTCTTTGTCAAAAGATATAGCCTGGGCATTCCAATAAAACTGATCAGAAAGCAATCCATCAATCTGACTATAATTACGGAAAGATTCATCTTTTACATTAAAACATGACAAACCATTATCCGTAGACACCCAGATATTGCCATACCAGTCTTCCAGCATACCACGTACACTATTGCTCACCAATCCATCATCTTTCGTAAAAGCAATAAAACGGTAATTATTCCCCTCTTTTACTGCTTTATAAAAGCCATTACCATTGCTTCCTAACCAAATCGTACCATCTTTTGACTGAAAAATAGAGGTAATACGCTCACGATGTCCAGAGGCCGGATTATCCAGTTGATACATATACTTCTGATATTTTAACTGCCCCTTCTCATACGCAGAAAGATTTATCCTCAGAAGCCCGAACGGAGAAGAGACCCAAAGTTCACGCTCTCGAGTGATGCACATTCCCAGTGCATTTTGATTAAAAACCTCTTTAGCCTCATTCCGAAACGGCTCTGTAATACTTTCGTCTGCCGGATTGTACACATAGAGATTCCCCATTGTACCAATCCAAAGCAACCTACTCACCGAGTCAAAAGCCATACTTGACACAAAATAATCTTTCAAAGGAAGAGATGTATAACGCTTAGAGGCAGAAGGATTACGGTTAATCCAACCCAATCCACCTCCCCAGGTACCTATATATAAACGCTCCTTATCATCCAGTTCCAGTACACTCACAGTATTGTGCGACAAAAAAGCCGGTGCATCTGTGGTATAATGGATAAAAGACTCCTTTCCTTTTAAACGACAGTTCAATCCTCCTTCTACAGTCCCTACCCAAAGCGTCTGATATTCATCTTCCACAATCGCATTAACCAGATTTCGAGACAAACTACCGGGAAGGTTCTGCTGATAATAATAATTAACCACAGACAAGCGAGAGGGAAACATTTTACTTATTCCTCCTATCTCGGTACCTACCCACACAATATCATTTTCATCATCCGCATAAAGAGTATTGATAAAATTACAAGACAGGCCGTGCATTTCCATATTCTCACTTGCCTGAATACGAGTAAAATCGGACGTAGAAGCATTAAATACATTTAATCCCAACAGCGTACCGACTATAATCTGATTATCACGTGTCGAAGTAATAGAGGTCACATAATTCTGCGACAAAGAAGAAGGATTTCGAACATCATATACATAATGCACACTGGTGTCTGTAGTCAAATCATAACAATATACCCCATTGCTTGTCCCAATCCACACATTATTTTGACAATGATAAATACAAAAAACAGATTCATAAGGAGAAATATCTAAAGACACAGAAACCGGTTGAGGTTCTTGAGCGCTTTCTATACTTTCACTTATCCTGCATAATTTACCTTTATGAAAAAACCAGATATATCCATCTACTTCATACAACACACAGCCACGCTCATGTATCGGGGTATCTGAAATCCGAATCACTTTTTTCACAGTACCTGTGCTATCAAATATTACCTTATAAATCTGTCCACGGCTACAAAACCATAAATTACCAGATTTGGCAGTCATCAAGAAACTCACCGGTTGCTTCATCAACTTAGCCATTTCCGCCGACTGTAAAGATTCTACAGGCAACAATTGCAAATTATCTGTAGAAAGAAGCTCTATACCTGCTTCTCCTGCCATCCAAATACGATGAAAAGTATCCTCCGCTAATTTTTCCACAAAATTACTTCGCAGCAGTCTTTTTTTGTCCGACGTACTTGCACTAAAAACCACAAATTCGTTGCCATCATAACGAGCTACTCCACCTCCATAGGTAGCCACCCACAAATAGCCGTCATTTGATTTGATTATATCATCTACAAAATTATAAGGCAGTCCATCGTTTATGGTAATAGAAGCCAGCGAAAAACGAGAAGAGTTTTGCATCGCATAGAGCAATCCACCCGGACAACATAAACAAAAGGCAAGAATCAAATATAGAAGTAAGTTTTTTCTTTTCATAGAAATTATTCTGTTTTACACAAAGGTAAACCGTTTTTCGACTCTTTTTCTGAAAAAGGAGATAAAAATCCACCCAAAAGACAAATGTCCACCCAATAGAAAAATTTGTCCACCTCAGGAAAAATGATTGCTCCTAATTTTATGCCTAAATTTCATAAAGACAGATATTTCACTGTTTTTCCATGAATTTCTCGTGTTTATTTATAAATTTGTATCACATTAATTTAATAATAAAACCATGAACAAACACTTAACCTTTCTTTCTGCGCTTGCACTAACAGCAGGGCTCAGCTTGCACGCACAGAATGTCAACCAGATGGTTATCCAAGCCAACAAAATTGGAGCAGAAATTCAACCGACCATGTACGGACATTTCTTCGAAGACATCAACTATGGAGCAGACGGGGGACTTTATGCTGAATTAATCAAAAACCGTTCATTCGAGTTCCCTCAAAATTTTATGGGGTGGGACATTTTTGGAAATGTAACTCTGCAAAATGATGGTCCGTTTGAACGCAACCCACATTATGTACGCCTGGCAAACCCCGGACATGCACACAAACGCACAGGTATTGAAAACGAAGGATTCTTCGGTATCGGACTCAAAGCCAATGAAAAATATCGTTTTACCGTATGGGCAAGAGGAGAAAACCAGAAAATACGCGTAGAACTTATCAACAATGCGTCTATGGGAGAAACTCAGGTCATCACTTCACAAGACCTGGCAATTAACTCAAAAGACTGGAAAAAATATGAAGTTATCCTCACACCGGCCCAGACAGAAGCAAAAGCTCATTTGAGAATATTCCTTGATTCACCGGGCACCGTAGACCTGGAACATGTTTCTTTATTCCCTGTAGACACTTGGAAAGGACGTGAAAACGGATTGAGAAAAGACCTGGTACAAGCATTGGCCGACACCAAACCGGGAGTATTCCGTTTCCCCGGAGGATGTATCGTGGAAGGTACAGATCTGGCAACCCGTTACAACTGGAAAAACTCTGTAGGCCCGGTAGAAAACCGTCCGCTCAATGAAAACAGATGGCATTATACTTTCCCGCATCGTTTCTTCCCTGATTACTTCCAGACTTATGGCATGGGATTCTATGAATTGTTCCTTCTGTCAGAAGACATGGGAGCAGAACCACTTCCTGTACTGAACTGCGGACTTGCCTGCCAGTATCAGAACGATGACCCGAAAGCACATGTACAGGTATGCGACCTCGACAGCTACATTCAGGATGCACTCGACCTGATTGAATTTGCCAATGGAGGTACTGATACCAAATGGGGAAAACTCCGTGCCGATATGGGACATCCGGCTCCTTTCAACATGAAGTTCATCGGAATCGGAAACGAACAGTGGGGACCTGAATATCCTGAACGCTTGAAGTTATTCGTAGAAGCTCTCCGCAAAGCACATCCTGAAATCAAGATTATCGGTTCATCTGGTCCGAATTCTGAAGGAAAAGACTTCGATTACTTGTGGCCGGAAATGAAGAAACTGAAAGTGGACCTGGTAGACGAACACTTCTATCGTCCGGAAGACTGGTTCTTGAAATCAGGAAACCGTTACGACAATTACGACCGTAAAGGCCCGAAAGTATTTGCAGGAGAATATGCTTGCCACGGAAAAGGAAAGAAATGGAACCACTTCCACGCTTCTTTGCTTGAAGCTGCTTTCCTGACTGGAGTAGAAAGAAACGCAGATGTAGTACACATGGCTACTTATGCTCCGCTGTTGGCTCACGTAGAAGGCTGGCAGTGGCGTCCAGACTTAATCTGGTTTGACAACCTCCGTTCTGTACGCACGTGCAGCTGGTATGTACAGTCACTTTACGGTCACAATACCGGAACAAATGTAGTTCCTCTGACTATGGATAAAAAACCGGTTAGTGGTCAGGAAGGCCAGAATGGACTTTTCGCCAGTGCCGTATGGGATGAAAACACACAGACTTACATTGTCAAGGTAGCCAACGTGTCAGAAAAGGCACAGCCTATCAGCCTGGAATTTAAAGGCTTGAAGAAGTCTGTAACTTTAGGAGATGGAAAATGCATCACTTTGCATACAGAAAACCCGGATGCAGAAAATACACTCGACAATCCGAACCTCATCACTCCTAAAGAAAGTAGCATTTCAATTGAAGGAAATACGCTCAATACCGAAATAGGTGCCATGACATTTGCTGTCTACAAGTTTAAGAAAGAAAGTAAATAACTCATCGGCTTTTATTGCTAAAAAGAGGCTGTCTCAAAATGTACTGCACCCCAAAAGTTAGACACAAAACTTTTGGGGTGTTTTTTATGAAGTACAGTTACGAACAAAGGCTTATTATCGTTAGCCGGGTAAAACAAGGAGAGTTAATAGCTCATTTGTCAAAGGAGTATCATATCAATAAGACT
>ENA-UEQH01000520-UEQH01000520.1-human-gut-metagenome-genome-assembly--contig:-NODE-520-length-21246-cov-34.951580_pt1 | contig 21246 bp, 14 predicted proteins | sample MGYA00242945_ERZ507943 | MGnify/ENA primary metagenome ERZ507943 (study PRJEB26167, sample SAMN06115418) | human gut metagenome | host: Homo sapiens | place: China:Hubei | collected 2015-03-06... | reverse complement strand
GTCCAGATAGTTTTTCTTTTCTTTTTTCGTTACAATATTGATGGCACCGCCCAGCGCGTCGGCCCCCAGATAAGCCGGAACCACCCCCTTGTACATCTCGATATGGTCTATGATATTGACCGGCAGGTTGGCCAGCGACACCTCAGAGCCCTTTGTCTCCAGCGGAACACCGTCGATGAAATAGCGGACCGAATTGCCCGACATGCCGTTGATGGACAAGTCGTAGTCCGAACCGACACCGCCCTCCTGACGCACCTTGATACCCGACGCACGGTTCACCAGCTCGTTCAGGTTGCTCAGGGAGTTCACCACAGGCTTGACATCGAGCGCACTCACGGCAAACGTACCCTCGCGCAACTGCTGCGACTTGCTCTTGCCATAGACTTCCACATCGTTCAATGCCACGCTCTCCTCGCGCAGAACGAAGTCCACGGTCTTCTTCCCGGTGAGGCTTACCGATTTTTTCTGACTCTCGTAGCCGATGAAAGAAGCCACAACGGTGTACGTTCCCTGCGGAAGCCCCAGCGAATAGTTTCCGTTGTCATCCGAATAAGTACCATACGACGTACCCTCTACCGCAAGCGTAGCCTGCGCCACCGGAAGTCCGTCGGCCAATGTGATTTTTCCGGAAAGCGTGACAAGCTGCTGGGCAAGTCCCTCCGAAAAGCCGAGAACGGCAAATAAAAGAAAAAAGACAAATGTAAGGTGTTTCATAATCCCTCAAAATCTTTGTATCATCCTGCTATACGGGCAAAAGGACATATAAATACAAAGAGGCAAGGATTCTGCATACCCCGAACGGGCAAAGAGAAGTCCGACTCATTGTTTTCATACTTTATTCCCCGAAAGCATAAAAAACTATGTAATATACTGGCAGGTCTTCTGACTCGTTTCTTTTCAGGAGCCTTCCCATCTTTTGCAAAGACAGTGGCATACAGATTTCCCGAAAATCATAGGAAACTTACAGCAGCGGGTCTGTTCAGGACTTTCACCTGATTCCCTTTTCATCACGCTTATCCAAGCCGTGAACCAATATCGCCACAAAGGTAAAAAATATTTTTTGATATGCTACACCGCAGCCGTTTTTTCATTTTACCGGAAAAAGATAGTATCTTAGCAATCCCAAAAAACTGAAACGAATTATATGGAACCAGCTCACAACGAAATTCTGTTTGTATCACTAGGGCCCGGTGACCCTGAACTGATTACCCTGAAAGGACTGAAGGCCCTGCAGGATGCGTCATTTATATATTGTCCGGCCACCCAGAGTCCGACCGGCAAAATCACCTCGTATGCCGCCAATACCCTGCTGGCACTGGGAATAGACAAGGACAAAATCAGGACATTTACGCTGCCGATGAGCAAAAACAGAGCGGCGGCCCTGAAAGTATATCACGACCTGGCAGACGATATAGCGAAAAGCTACGACAGCAACGTGCGGATAGCCGTAGCCGCCGAAGGCGATGCAGGTTTCTATGCTTCCGTGCAGTACTTATACGAGCTGCTCCGGAACAAGGGCATGCAGGTGAAACGGATTGCAGGCATTCCGGCGTTTATCGCTGCCGGACCCGTAGCGGGCATTCATCTGGCCAAACAGGAAGAGCGGTTGCTGGTTGTGCCCGGTATCATCTCTGCCGACGAGCTGGCCGAGAAAATTGCTTCCGGCTATGTCATCGTCATCATGAAACTGCCACTTTGTGCAGAGGCAGTGCTGCAATTCATGCACTCCAATCCGGATGCTGATTTTCACTACTTTGAGAATATCAGCCGAGAGAATGAATTTTATACATCGGATACGGATGTTATCAGGGAAAGGAAGTTTCCATACTTTTCGGTGATGGTGATAGCAGGGAAGAATACCAATTAATAGGTATTGCCTGTTTCCGGGTCTGTCTCTACCTTTGCACAAATTTTTAAACGAATAAAAACTTTAAAACAACCAATCAAGAGACAGTAAAAAAATGAGCACGCCATCGGTACGACTGACAAACATCGACATGCTGCGAGGCATCGTCATGATTTTAATGTGCATAGACCATGCAAGAGATTATACATTGTTTCATCCAGCCGACCCGATGATTTTACCCGAAACTCCGTTCAGCGTATGGCTGCTTCGTGTTTTGGCACATTTCTGTGCGCCTACCTTTATCTTTCTGGCAGGAATTTCCATCTGGATGGCGGGCAGAAAAAAGGGAAAAGCAGACCTCTCCTCCTTCCTCTTCGTGCGGGGAGCCATATTGTGCCTGTTGGAGATTACCATCGTAAACTGGGCATGGAGTTTCAACCCCTGCTTTCATACCATTTACCTGCAGATTATCTGGGCCATGGGAATTGCTATGATGGCCATGGGTGCGCTTATACACCTGCCCCGTCATCTGCTGGCAGGCGGGTGCATGGCAGTGCTTCTACTGCACAACCTATTCGACAGTGTCCGGTTCGAAGAAAACAGCTTCATGTTCTATCTGTGGAGTTTGCTGATTCAGAAAAACTTGCTGCCCCTTGGCGAGCATCTGATGGCAAGAACTACCTACCCTGTTCTTCCCGTGATTGCGCTTATGGGACTGGGGTATGCCGTGGGGAAATGGTATACGCATCTTGATGCTGCCACAAGAAAAAAGAATCTGCGGTACACGGCGTTTGCCATGCTGGGACTGTTTGTCCTTTTCCGCCTGGTCATCGGGTACGGGGATTCCTCGCCTATAGAGACCGGCAAGGGGGCTCTGACTTACTTCATGTCTGCCCTGAACACTACGAAATATCCTTTGTCGCTCGACTTCATTCTGTTATATCTTTCCATCCCCATCCTGATTCTTTCCGTCACCGACGGCAAAGAGATAAAAGGTATTACCGTAACGCTGGGCCGAGTGCCTATGTTTTTTTATATTCTTCATATCTACCTGCTGCATGCAATCATTCTTCTCTGGTTGGTCTGGCAGGGCGAAGAGATTGACTTTAGCCGGAATCTGGGCGGCGTAGCTGCTACGACGGGTTACCCGATGGAGTTTTTATGGCTGGTGATTCCTTTTACGGTTGCTGTTCTTTATATTCCGTGTAGATGGTATTATGGTATCAGGAAAAAGAAACGGTATGCGATAACAAAGTATTTGTAAGGTATATATGCTTATATGACAGCCCTCTCAAGTTCAGTTTGAGAGGGCTTTTTTATGATTGGTGATTGTATTATCCTTGCATTTCGATTTCATTCTATGCCCCCCTTTCCGTGCTGTTCGATAAAGAATCGTTTTTGTTCTTCTATTTCTCTGCGTAACTCTTCTTCAGTAGGCATATAAGCCATATATTTTGAAGCAAACAATTGCTCACTGTTATGCAGTACGGAATATTTAGCAATCGTTGTATCCGTATCCGTGCAGAGCAACACACCTATCGTAGGATTATCTGAATCATCCTTTATCAAATCATCATACATTCGTACATACATATCCAATTGTCCCACGTCTGCATGAGTAAGTTTATGGGTTTTTAGTTCAAACAAAACAAATCGTTTCATTTTAAAATTATAAAAGACAAGGTCTACATAGAAATCATCTGTCTGTGTTACAATATGCTTTTGTCTTTCAACAAAGGCAAAGCCACGCCCAAGCTCCATTATAAAATGCTCTAGATTGTCTATCAAAGCCTGTTCCAGCATACTTTCAGAGTATTCCGTATCTCGTCTGAATCCAAGGAATTCTGCCACTACCGGACTTTTTATATATTCCATCGGATCATTATCTCTCTTTTCCGGAGCAGGCAATATCTTTCCTTCCCGTTTAGCAGCACACAATCTACCATAGTATTGTGTAGAAATATTTCTATCCAACGTACGCACACTCCACATTTCTCTCGAAGCCTCATTTGCATACCATTGTCTGGCTTCTTCTTGTGGCACAGCCATTATACGGCGGAAATGTGTCCATGTAAGATTTGGCACTCGCGAGTGCCAAATTTGTAAATCTCTGAAACACAGATAAAATTGTCTGTAATCTCGTAATCTTCTTGCGGTATAATTGTTACCATATTCTATTGACAATTTATCAGCAAGCTGATTGATAAGCTGTTTCCCATAATCTGCCCGCGTACTTCCAGATTGCTCCTCTTCCACAATACGCCGTCCAATATTCCAATAAGTCACAATTACAGCCTGATTAGCTGCTGCATAGGCTTCTTTTCGGCCTTTCTCTATTATTTCACGTAATTCATCAATCAAGTTTGAACCATTACTTTGTGGATTACCTTGAAGCATATTGTGTTGATTTTCTTTCATGAACCGTTTTATTATTTTAGATAACTTTAATATATTTACTTTAGGCAGTTATATACTATCCGACTCAAGTCTGTTAGCATATAACTGCACTTGTTGCTAACAATACAAATTTAGTAAATTATTTACATGTTGCCATCATTATTATAACAACCAATAAAAAGGGAAATGTACATCCAATTTTAGAAGCAGTTGACATTGGCTCTTCTTGTTTCCTCTTTTCTTCTTGTCTTTTTAAAGACTCATAATAATATTGCTTCTCTGACTCTTTTAAAGGCGTTGTTTTAAGTTGACCCAGTTTTCATTGACATCCACATTTTAAGCAAGTAGCTTGTACGTTACTACTACCTATAAAACTAGCTAATAATCCAAATCCTCCTGTAAGAGCTGCCCCTGCGACCGCTTTACCTACCCCCAAAACCTTTTTTATTAGCTGTTAACTGAGAACTTCCGCAATAGGGGCATTACAGCTTGTTCCATAATATTAAAGTTAAACGTATTGTATTGCATTATTGCAATAATCAAGCGATGTCGTATATTAAAGCTTTTTTATGATTGGTGATTGTATTATTTGTGGATTGTTCTTGCTCTTCTACTCCATCACAGCAATAGTGAAAGTTTATCATTGCAAACACAAACATTCCTCAAAGCAAAGGCAAATGTTTTTCATACTTGTGAAAAAGGCAACAGTCAAGGAGAAATATCGTTGCAGATAAATACATTTTGCTGAATGAATTTCGCATCTTCCAAATACTTGTTGTAACAAGAAAAATAAATCCTCTTCTTTTTCTCTTTTTTTTATCGCATTATATTTTTTATCTTTGTAAATTAACAACGGATAAAATAATAGATAAACCCATGAATTGATAAAAGAAGTACTTGAATATAAAGGCATTAAGCAGACTTGGCTTGCAGAAGAGCTTAGAAAAAGCTCCTGTGTTGTCAATTCTTACATTTGTAACAGAAGGCAGCCGAATTTGGAAGTATATTTGAAATAGCTTGTATTTTCTTCAGGTTGATCCTAAAGATTTAATAGATAGTAATAAGTAAACAATGTATTATAAACTGATAAAGAAGAAATGTGACGAATGGATGAAATCATCTGATTGTACCGTTCGTGAATTGATACAATATATTTATACGCAAAATAAAATGCGTGATGCCCAAATCGAGGCAATAAAAATATATCTATTCCTAAAAATTGCTTGTGGTAACAGACCTTTGTGGAAATTGTTCTCTGAAGGGTATTTCAATAGTTTAGATTTCAATACGATGGAACTAACTATGGAAGCACGTACTATTCTTACTTCAAACAAAGCAGCTGCCGCATTATTGGAATATGCATTATTGAAGGATAAAAACGGAAATCAGTTAGCACCTGAATTAGAGAAGCTTATCAAATCACAAAGAGAATATATAAATTACGAAGATTCTTTTAAAAAGATATTCTATGGTGTAAACTATACCGACTATCTTTTCAGCCTTCCAATGGGAGCTGGAAAAACTTACCTGATGGCCGCTTTTATTTATTTGGATTTATATTTTGCATTGAACGAACCGGAAAATCCAGCCTTTGCCCATAATTTCATGGTATTGGCACCTTCTGGCTTGAAATCATCTATCATTCCAAGTTTAAAGAATATTCAGGAGTTCGACCCTACTTGGATAATTCCTGAACCTACGGCCTCCCATCTGAAAAGAATGATTAAATTTGAAATTCTTGATGAGCAAAAATCGGCCAAAAAAAGTAATTTGATAAAAAATCCCAATGCTCAAAAGATAAATAACCACCAACCTTTAGAGGATTTGATGGGACTGGTGGCTATTACCAATGCAGAGAAAGTAATCCTTGACCGTATAGACAAAGACAAAAGCGAAAATTTATTCAGTCAGGAAGAAGCTATAAAAATCCGAATAGCCAATGAATTACGTGATATTATTGGACGAATCCCTCATTTGGCTGTATTTATAGATGAAGTACACCATGCTGCTGATGGAGAAATAAAACTTCGCCAAGTAGTTGAGGAATGGACTAAAAAGCATTCTTTTTGTGGCGTATTAGGCTTCTCGGGTACCCCTTATCTGGAAAAAGCAGAAAGCGTAACATTGTCCGATTCTTTTGTAATAAAAAATACCGACCTTTCGAATGTTGTTTATTACTATCCTTTAATAAAAGGTATAGGTAACTTCCTTAAAGTTCCTGAAGTAAAATATGCAGATAATGACACGGAAACCATTGTAAAAAATGGCATAAAAGAATTTTTTAATAACTATCTCAATACCGTTTACGCCAATGGCGTTTGTGCCAAATTGGCTATTTATTGTGGAAAAATAGAAACATTAGAAGAATTAATTTACCCTCTTGCCAGCCGCATGGTTTCAGAATATGGTCTGAACCCCACAGAAGTTATACTAAAATACCATGGTGGGAACAAAACTTACCCACAACCAGAAGATTCTGAAACTGAGTTTGCTTCACTTGATACTGATTTTTCTAAAATCCGTATCGTACTGCTTGTCCAGATAGGTAAAGAAGGCTGGGATTGCAAAAGTCTGACTGGTGTTATTTTACCCCAAAAAGGAGTTTGCCCTACCAACATGGTACTGCAAACCAGTTGCCGTTGTTTGCGCCAAGTCATAAAGAATGGCAACGAAACAGCCTTAATATGGCTGAACAAATTCAATGCTGACACATTGAACAAACAGCTGAAGCAACAACAGAACATTTCTTTGCAAGAACTCAATAAAGGCAAACATCAGAAAACTATCCAGATAGAGCGCTTTTCCAGAATGGACAAACTGAAGGTTCCGCCTATTGAATTCTACCAATTGAAGGTATCCTATCAGACACTGATAACGGAAGAGCATCCACATACCGTCCAAAAGCTGACCGATGAAAATATCTTCACTGAAGCGAATGCTACTTTAATTCATTGGCAAGATTTATCTGGAAAAACATTAGAGCACTATTTGGCAGAGACAGAAGCAGGTGAATATGTTTCTTTCCGTCAATGGTTATACCAGATTATGAGAGAAAGTTTCCGTACACTAGCATTGGAAAATCTGAAGGAACACGAAGCTATTCTTAAAAAGATATTTGAACGTATTACTTTAAAAGATGAAATGGGTAATACGCAATACGATAACAGGTACGACCAGGACAGCATTCGTTCACTCATCCGCAAAGCTTTTGTCCCCAAACGAGATTTCTCAATTAAGGAAGAAATCATACCTTGTAAAGCCAGCCTGTTGCAGATAGAAAGACTTATTTCTCCTGTTTCTGTGCAAGACGACAAACCATTCTTTCCTTCCCAAGGAGATGTCAAAGCAATTGTCGATTGGGATACTAATGCGCAGAATAAGGTTTTGTCGCCTGAAGAACTAGCATTAATAGAGAAGATGAAAAAGATGGGATATCCGATGCCCGAGCCAACTGACCCACACCCTGAACGTGAGCAGACCTATCATTATCTTCCTTACCGCTTCGATAGTGGATTAGAACGTGAGTTTTTCAGAGATTCTGTCTTACCTATTTTAGAAAGCTATAAATCTCAGAAGTTGGAAATCTATTTCAACGGCGATGATACACTCACCGACTTTAAAATAGACTGTTATAAGCAAACGAACAAAGAGTGGAGATATATCGGTAAGTATGTACCCGACTTTTTGCTGTTAAAGCGCAATGAGGATGGTTCCATTCATCGCATCATTATCATCGAGACGAAGGGTGAAGGGTTTGCAGCCAAATTTGCTGACCGCCGGCAGTTTATGGAAACTGAGTTTATCCGTAAAAACAACGCCTATTTTGGTTACGAACGTTTCCGATTCCTATACCTTGAAGAAACGCTCAGCAAAGAGGAACGAGAGATAAAGACAATAAAAGCAATCAAAGAGTTTTTCAATATTTAAACATCGAAATATATGGCAATCAAATATATACCCTATTTCCCCAATACATTGGAAGGACAGGCTGTGCTCGACAATTTTGTACGCACCAAGCGTATCCTCCGCTATCGCGACAATGACCGTGTGGAAGAACGCATTCAGCAAGGCATGCCTCTCTATGAAACCGAGTTGCAGGAACGTGTAGGCAAAAATCTGGACAGTAATCTCGTACTTCGGGGCGAATGTCTTTCGGCTTGTGCTTACCTGAAAGACAAAGGTATTACCGTGGACTTGGTGTATATCGACCCACCCTTTGCTAGCGGTGCCGATTATGCCAAAAAAGTGTATCTTCGCCGTAATCCCAAAGTGGCCGAAGCCATCCGTCAGGCTGAAAGCGAACTGGATATAGAAGAATTACGTTCGTTTGAGGAAAAGATGTATGGTGACATTTGGAACAAGGAAAGTTACCTCAACTGGATGTATGAAAATCTGATGGCTATCAAGTCGGTAATGAGCGATACGGCAAGTATTTATGTCCATTTGGATTGGCATATTGGGCATTATGTAAAGATATTGTTGGATGAGGTGTTTGGGGAGGATAATTTTAGAAATGAAATTATCTGGCATTATGCGGATTATATGCAGGGAAATGCGACTAACGCATTTCCCAAAAAACATGATAATATATATTTTTATACAAAAAGTAATGATTACTATTTTGAAAGAATCAAAGAAAAATTAGACACTCCCGTTAAAAGAAATAAAGTATTTTGGAATAAAGACACTCAAACACTTGAGGTATTACGCGATGAAAAAGGCAAAATAATATATGAGATGTTTGATGAAAAATTCCTAGACTCTGTTTGGGATATTGGTCAAACATCTGTCACAAGAAAAACAAGTAATGAATTTTTAAATTATGCAACCCAAAAGCCCGAAGCCCTTCTCGAACGAATCATCAATGCCAGCAGTAACAAAGGAATGGTTGTAGCCGATTTCTTTGGTGGTAGCGGCGTTACGGCAACCGTTGCGAACAAATTGGGACGCAAATTTATCCATACAGATATTAACATAAATAGCATTCAAACAACGCGCGACCGTCTTCTCGCAGCCAAAGCTGAATTCGACATAAGGGAAATAAAAGATGGGGTTTCGTTGTATCGTAACCCGGTACAGACTATGGAGCGCTTGAAAAAACTAATTCCAGGCCTGAGAAACGAAGATGCCTTGGATAAGTTTTGGGAAGGCAGTATTGTAGATACCAAGTACGGAATGACCCCCGTCTATCTCCCCAATCTAATGGATGGCAGTACCCGCGTGTTGGACAAGCCTTTAATGAATCGCATCATTCGTGAAGCCATGCCCGATTTGCCAGACGACACAAAACGGGTCATCATCTATTACATTGATATTGATAATCGCGAAGAAATCGAACGTTTCATCCGTGAGCAGGGAAATCCACTTGTCACAATAGAACTTCGCGACTTGAAACAGGTACTCGATAATGTGATAGTCGAAGACTTTGCTGAATGGGAAGTTACCGAAGAGTCAAACGGATTGTTCAGTGGTTGGAAAGTGGAAATTAAGCAGTTCCAAAGTGACCGTGTACGTCAGAAAATTTACGAAATAAACCAGAAAAATCAGTTACAAGCGCTCCAGCAAAAGGCCAAAGGTAAAGAAAAAACGTTCACACCAATCCTTATTAGCGATGAAGGGTTAGAAACCGTCGAATGGATAAGTTTGGATTGCACCTCAGCAGAAAAGAATGCACCTTGGTATAGCGATAGCGAAATCAAAATTGACAAGTTGGGATATATCATTAAGAACGGAACCAAAACTACAGAATATTGGGATGCCTGTATTCGCTGCGACCACAAGCCTTTGCGAATGAAAATTCGTAATATTTGTGGGGATGAAACTGTATTTGTAATCTAAAGCTTACTGTATGGAAGAGGTTATAGTTCATCCTAAAGTATTTATATCATACTCTTGGGATACGGAAAATGGAGATGATGAACATAAAAATTGGGTTCGTGATTTAGCAACAAAGTTAAGATCTCATGGTGTTGATGTTATATTGGATCAGTTTGATTTGAGATTAGGGGATGATTTGCCCTTTTTTATGGAACAGGGCCTAACAACGTCTCATTTGGTAATCTGTATATGTAGTGAAAAATATACAGAAAAAGCCAATGCTGTCACAAAAGGTGTTGGATACGAAAAAAGAATTCTTGCAAATGATTTGTTGAGTGATTCCAATAAAAAATTTATTATTCCTATAGTTAGAAATAATCATTTGAAAAAGAAACTCCCTACATTTTTAAGTGGATTCCTATATGTTGACTTTGATAATGAGGATTTCTATAACGCATATAGAGCACTGATTGAACGAATCTATAATATTGATACCAGTAAAAAGCCTCCATTAGGAACATGCCCTTTTGTTGGCAATACTCTTTCTGACGAGATAACCACAAAATTGAATATTGAAAAAGTAAATTTTTGTAATACTAATATGGATGGCAAAGTCTCTTTCGATTATAAGAAAAATAGTGGACTTTATATAATAGGGACTTCCGATTATAGTTTTACAACAATGTGGAGTGAATGTGGTATAAATTCAATTTATTGCTGCAGAGATCATATTAAAAGAATTGGATATAATCCCAATTATACTCAGATACCAGATAAGAAAGAACTAAATAACTTTGATTATAGTTCTAGATGTAAATCTCTTAAAGAAGGAGAAATTATTATATTGGAAAATGCCAATAATAGATTTGCTGCAATAAAAATACTGAAAGTTAGAAAGAATAATGTAGATATAGATCATTTGCTGGAGTTTAAGTATAAGATTTATGATGTATTATAGTTGTAGACCAAACAGTATTCACCTGCATACGGAAATCAACCATGAAAAATAAAATCATCACCCTTTCTGCATGGATTGCCGCACACATCACCCTCGTAGTGGTACTGGTGACGGCCGTAGCCCTCTTCCTCCCCTCCTCGTTCACCTGGATAGACACTTCGGCCATCACACCGATGCTGGGCGTAGTGATGTTCGGTATGGGACTGACGCTCCGTCCGGCCGACTTCAGACCGGTTTTGCAGCATCCCAAAGATATTCTGATGGGCGAGCTGGCGCAGTTCCTCATCATGCCCTCGCTGGCATGGCTGCTCTGCAAACTGCTGTCGCTGCCGGAAGAGCTTGCACTGGGAGTTATCCTCGTAGGATGCTGTCCGGGAGGTACGGCCAGCAATGTCATCTGCTATCTGGCCAAGGGTGATGTGGCGCTCAGTGTGGCGATGACAGGAGTTTCCACGCTGCTGGCTCCCATCGTTACCCCTGCCCTTGTGTGGCTGCTGGCCGGAGCATCGGTGGAAGTAGATGTCGTCAGCATGTTTTTAAGTATCGTACAAGTGGTGATAGTGCCCATCGTACTGGGACTGGCTGCCAATCATTATTTCGGACGGACTACCCGGCGGATTGTTCCGTTGCTGCCCATGATTTCTACGCTTTCCATTGCGTTCATCATCGGCATCATCGTAGCGCACAATTCGGCCAGCATCCTTGCATGCAGTCTGATAGTGGCTGTAGCGGTGATTCTGCACAATGTGCTCGGTCTGGCTTTAGGTTACGGACTGGCTGCACTCACCGGAAGCGAGCGGCCCAAACGGTCGGCCATTGCCATCGAGGTGGGGATGCAGAACTCCGGACTGGCCACTTCGCTTGCCACGACTCATTTTGCCCTGTTCCCCATGGCGGCTGTACCTGGTGCCATGTTCTCGGTATGGCACAATTTTTCGGGCAGCATCGCGGCACAGATTTTCAGAAAGAATCCATAAAGACAAGATAATATGAAGAAGGTAATTGTAATATCAACCAGCCTGCGTGCCCACTCGAACAGTGACATGCTGGCCGACAAATTCGTGGAAGGTGCCCTGCAGGCAGGTCACGAAGTGGAAAAAATCTCACTTATCGGGAAAGACATCCGTTTTTGCCGCGGCTGTCTGGCTTGCCAGAAACTGGGCAAGTGTGTCATTAATGACGACGTGGACGGTATCATGCAGAAGGTGCTGCATGCAGATGTAGTGGTATGGGCAACCCCGATTTATTATTTCGAGATGAGCGGACAGATGAAGGTGCTCATTGACCGCATGAATGCCCTGTATACCCTGGATTATCAGTTCCGCGATGTGTATATGCTGACGACAGCGGCAGAAGAAGAGCCGGAAGTTCCTTCACGGGCCATAAGCGGTCTTACGGGATGGACCGACTGTTTCCCCAAGAGCCGGCTGGCCGGTACGCTTTTCTGCGGCGGAGTGGTAGAGCCGAATGCCATCAGCGGTCACAGCAAGCTGGATGAAGCCTACAAGATGGGCCTTCACTGTTAATTACGCAGGATAGAAATTATTACGATATTACTTAGCAAGAAATGAAACATTACGCATTACTATCCACCCTGCTTTTTATTATGGGATGCAGCAGTGGGAATCAACAGAAAAGTTACCAATGTGTGACCCGGTTAGAAAATTATTTCTCCATTGATTCGCTTCACAACTGTACTGTAGCAGCAGCTTTCGGCAGCGATAATTTCAACTGGCAGGAAAAGTGTCTGGACATGACTGTTTACAGCGAGTACCTATACGATTCGGCAGCAATCGATTGCCTGCAGGTGGGCGATACTCTTTTATTTGACGGTAAATCCATACCAGTTGACTCACTCGCAAAAAGAAACGGTTTCGTGGCCATCAATGGGGGTATTGAGTGTGGAGGCGTAGACTTAACTGCCCATGAAGGCGGGACTTACCGGGCAACGACCTTCAACGGCCATTCTGTATATCAGGAAATGGGCAAAGCGCACCTGAAACTTGCCGATGACTTTGTAATTATCGATTGTGGAGAGCTTCCTTCCGACCCGTGCGATACTATCCACGAAAACCAGGATACGTATCTCCGCAAGCTCCCAGAGCATCGCCGTGATTTTTATCAGCTGAATACGCGTGTAAGAATAGAAAACAGACAAATTAAAGAGATTAACAGACGCTGGATTCCATAAGCAGATAAAAGACACCGCTATAAATCACCGCAACCATGAGAACAGAACTTATACATGCCTGTCCCGAACTGATAGACTATATCAATGAAACGGGATTTCTGCCTTTGCTCAGCATGGGCATTGCCGGATGGTCGGCCGAGGAAGTCGTAGACGAGGATTGCCAGTATACCCGTCTGCCCGATGGCGGATGGGAGTGGCCGCTCTGGGAATGGAAGGGTTCCATCCTGCAGGAAAGTGGTTGTGCATACGGCAAGTTCTTCAGTCGCAAGGCAGCATTCATCAGTCGTGAGTGGTGGCCCGACTTCTGCAATTACCGCCGCAGCATTTATCCGTACCCAGAAGAAGGAAGCATCGAGGAAGCTATTCTCGCAACGCTGAAAAGCGAAGGCAGCCTGATTACGCGCGAGCTGCGTGCGGCATGCGGTTTCACGGGACCGAAAATGCGCAGCCGTTTCGATGCTTACCTCACCCGGCTGGAGATGGGCGGCTACATCGTAACGGAGGATTTCATTTATCCCCGCGACCGGCACGGAAGGGAGTATGGCTGGGGATGGTCTCTGCTCACCACGCCCGAACGTCTTTTTGGCAAGGATGCCTGCCACCCCGACCGCAGTCCGCTGGAGTCCCGCGAACGGTTGCTCGGCCAGCTCCGGAAAATTCTGCCGGAGGAATCCGGGAAAGTGTATGAAAGTTTGCTGAAATAAGCGATATAGAACAATTTAAAAGAAATATCAATGGAAACATTTTATGATGTAGTAGCAGGTAATCAGCTTGTATTGGTGGACTTCTTTGCCACCTGGTGCCAGCCTTGTAAAATGATGCACCCGATTCTGAAGCAGGTGAAAGATGTATTGGGCGACCGTATCCGTATCATCAAGATTGATGTGGACACCCACAGTGCATTGGCCAGTAAGTATCAGATTCAGTCGGTCCCTACCCTGATGCTGTTCCGCAAGGGCGAGGTGCTTTGGAGAACCAGCGGCGTGATGCAGAAGGCTGAACTGCTCGGCACGATTGATCCTTTCCTGAAATAATACACAGTTAATATATTCAACTACCCGAACATGAAAAAATTAAGTAGAAATGCCATTATCGGTTATCCTGCAGGAATTATTACCGGTATCACTTACGGATTAAATCCTTTATTTGCGGTTCCGCTGATGAAGAACGGTGCCGCTACAGAGTCTATACTTTTCTTCCGCTATTTCTTTGCGGTATTGCTTCTGGGCCTGTTCTTATTGCTCAGCAGACAGAGTTTCAAGGTTTCCGGAAAGCAAATCGGCGTACTCCTTACCCTGGGACTGCTTTACACGGCCAGCAGTGTCTTTCTTTTCGAAGCATACGAATACATTGCTTCCGGACTGGCTACGACACTGGTATTTCTTTATCCCGTTCTTGTGGCCATCATCATGGTGTTCCTGAGGGTCGTCCCGTCGTGGCCGGTATGGCTGGCTATCGCTGCGACCTTTGGCGGTGTGCTTATCATGACGCAAAGTGACGGTACACAGACCATCAACCCCATCGGTGTACTGCTTTCCATTGCTTCGGCATTGGTATATGCACTCTTCATCGTCATCATCAACCGCAGCAAGGCTATTGCCGGTATCTCCAATACATTGCTCACCTTCTATGCGCTTACGGTAGGGGCAGTGGTTTTCATCGGGAAAATCATCAGTTCCGACACTGCCATCACAGCTGGTATCACGACCGGAATAGACTGGCTGAACCTGGTAGGACTTGCGCTGTTGCCGACCATTGTTTCGACGGCTACGCTGGCCATCGCTTCCCGTAACATCGGTGCGACGAAGGCTTCGGTACTTGGTGTATTCGAACCGATTACGGCTATCGTCGTGGGTACGCTGATGTTTGGCGAACCGCTCACTACGAATATCATTGTCGGTATTTCTATTGCTATGGTGGCTGTAACGTTTATGATTACGGTAACTAAACGGTAAATCATACATCACAACAAATAAATTTTATGTTATCATTTAATCAAAATCATTATGAAAAACAAGATTGCCTTCCTGACGGCAGCCGCGGCAATGTGGCTGACCGCCTCCTGCACGCAGCAGGACAAATGCGTGGAGAATCCTTTGATTGAGTCGTCCAATACCATGACGATTGACATTTCCAAAGTAGAGCTGAACGATACGGCTACCGTGCTCCACACGGATGCCTACTTCCACCCAGGCTACTGGATCAAAATCAGCTCCGAATCCTACCTGCTGGCCGATGGCAAGCGCTATGCCCTGACCGGCACGGAAGGCATTGAGGCTGACTCGCTCTTCTGGATGCCCAAGTCGGGCGAGGCTTCTTTCCAACTGACCTTCGAACCGCTGCCGCGTGACACGCGCTCGTTCGACTTCATCGAGAGCGATTGCGAGGATTGCTTCAAGCTGTTTGGCATCGACCTGACGGGCAAGAAGGCTTTCGATAGCCCTGCTGACGTCCCTGCTGACATAATACGCGCTTCGGAAGCGGCCCCTGATGCTGTGCCCGACCCTCAGTTCAAGGTGGGCGAAACAGTGGTACACATGCACCTTTCAGGCTATCGGAAGGAGCTGGCTAAGGAAGCCAATATTTACCTCAATACACTGATGAACGGCCAGCAGCCCTATACTGCAGCCATCGACTCTGCAACGGGGATTGCCGAATTCAAGTTCTGGCAATACGGACCTGCACAGGCAATGATCAGTGTGGGCATGGCAAATGGACAAATATGGCTGGCGCCGGGCGAAGAGATAGACCTCTACGTGGATATGCGGTGTAGCGGACAGTATATTCTGAGACGCCGGGCTGAAAAGAAACAGTTGCCTGCCTTCGAGAGACTGCCTTTCTGTTACTTCTCGGGCACATACGCGGGCCTGTCGGCTCCGTCTTTGTATTCGGATAAGTATTATGCTATGAATTTATATTCGGGTGAGTTTGCCGACTACAAGATGACGGCTGCCGAATACACAAAGCATGTCATCGGCCGTTATCAGGCTCTCTCGGACAGCATTGCCCAAAGTAAGCTGCCACCCGCAGGCAAGGAGCTGGCCTTGATTAATTTGAAGCAGGAGGCGGTTGAGGCTATGGCACAAGGCGACTGGTTCCGCGAGCACAATTACAGAAGAATACATAACCAATGGGAGCGCTCCAAACCTCTGGACATCAAAATCGACCCGCTGACGGCTGAGAACCGCGCGGAGCTGTGCAAGCTCTTCTCCATAGCCGACCCCAAGTTGCTGATGGGAAGGGATTTGATGAGTTATGCATCGGCTGTATCCTATCCTGGTATTGCATGGCCCAAGGAAGCGGGCCTGGAAGGTACTTTCGCTTCGGAACTGAAGCTGGCACAGCCTTTGGTACAGAAAGCCTTGAACGCTGCACTCACCGAAGCCGACCTGAAGACGCTGGACGGTGTGCAGAATCCTTTCTGGCGTGAAGCCCTGCTGAAGATGCAGGAGAACACACTGGCCGTGCTGAAGGCTGTCGAAGGAAAAGCTATCATCGAGCAGACTCCTGACGTGCCTGTAGAAAAGCTCTTCGATGCCATCATTGCACCACACAAGGGTAAGGTTATCCTCGTGGACTTCTGGAATACCTGGTGCGCACCCTGCCGCATGTCCATCAAAGCCAACGAACCGCTGAAGGACGGTGAGCTGAAAAGTGATGACCTGGTGTGGATTTACATCGCCAACCAGACTTCTCCAATCGTCAAGTACAAGGAGATGATACCCGACATTAAAGGCAAGCACTACCGTCTGACAGACAAGCAGTGGGCCTACCTTTGCGACAAGTTCAAGATAGACGGCATCCCCTCGTATGTACTGGTAGACAAGCAGGGCAAGTACAGCCTGCGCAACGACTTCCGCGACCACGGGAAAATGAAAGATACATTGAAAAAAATGATTGAATAGAATCGGGAAATAACCAGAAGCCCGCCGTTGATAAACTTTATATCAACGGCGGGCTTCTTTTTAAAAGATATTATCTGCCAGACTGATTGCTGTTTTTTTCTTTATAGAAATTCAGTCTTTCTGTCCAGGGCTTGTCCTCCAGAGGAAATACCTTATGTGTATTTGCCCAATCAATCCACTTGGCTTCGAGCTCCTCTACCTTATCCGGGTATTTTGCCGATAAATCTGTAGTCTCAAAAGGATCTGTGTCGAGGTTTATCAGCTCCCAGTGCACATTACGGTTGGCTCTTACAAGCTTCCACGAACCATCTATAATGGCACACGAGCCTTGATGCTCGAAATACAAGGTCCTTTTTTCTACAGGCTTGCCAGCCGATGTCGGCAGAAGACTTTTTCCCTCCAGGTCGTTATGCTGGAAATTAGCTGGATATTTCACATTGCCAAGCGCCATACAAGTGGGCAGTACATCTATGATATGCGCCGGCTGGCTACATATTTTTCCTTTCAGCTTACTGTTCTTTTTACCGTCGCCATAAGTAAGTATAAAAGGAGTGCTTGTGCCTCCCTGGAAGACCCATTTCTTGTAACTGCGGTAGGGCGTGTTTGAAAGGTCGGACATGAGTTGGCCGATATAACCGCCTTCATCCGTAGCACCGTTATCACTCAAGAAAATGAACACGGTATTCTCGTACATGCCTTTCTTCTTTATGGCGTCTACAAGCTTACCTATTCCCTCATCCATAATTTCTATCATGGCAGCGTAAGTGGCCATATCCCTGACCCACTGTTCCTGCTGTTTTTCCGACAAATTCTCCCATGCCGGACGCTTACCTCCAAATTCCTTATCGAATACAGGCAATTCCATATTTGAAGGAATAATACCTAGTTGTTTCTGTTTCTCGAATCTTTGTCTGCGAAGCACGTCATACCCTACTTTATATCTGTCTATGCATTTCCTTACATACGCTTCGGGGGCCTGCAAGGGAAGATGAGGTGCATAGTGTGCCACATAAAGAAACATTGGTTTTTCGGTATCATGTCTGTTTACGAAGCATACGGCAGAATCGGTAATGGCATTTGTGTAATAATAATCATCGGGCAGATGGTTTACTTTCTCAAGGTCATTGTATACAGGAGATGGTTTATAATAGCTTCCACCACCATGAAGACAGCCGTAATACCTGTCGAAGCCTCTTTGTACGGGATAACTTCCGTTTGGAGCATCATAGCCTCCAACTGCAGTTACATGCCACTTTCCACTCATATACGTGCTGTATCCTCCGGCTTTCATTATTTCTGCAACGGTCGGATACTCTTTATCTATCTGGCCTCTGTATCCCGGTCTGTGTTCATCCACTTCTGCCATCCATCCCATACCGGCCTGATGCTGATATCTTCCGGTTAGCAATGCTGCACGGCTCGGACAACTGCGTCCCGTATTTTTGAACTGACTGAACCGGACTCCTTCCTGAGCAAGCTGGTCGATATTGGGAGTCTTTATCTCGCTGCCATAGCAACCCAGATCGGAGAATCCCATATCATCGCACATAATCAGTACGATGTTGGGGGAATTATTTTTGCCTGCCAATGCTGTTTGAGAAACAGCAGCCAGAGCAACTGTAAAATAAAGATGATTCATATTAAAATTGTTTTGAGGTTATTGTCTTATTCAAAATCACTCTGCTGCTTTTCAACCTCTTTAAGTTTCAGACGGCTGAGCTCTTGCTGAAGTCTTTTTATCTCTTTCTCGCAATCACTTCCTCCCTCAGACACCGATTTGCTTTCCCGTTTGCGACCTTCCAGTAAAGAAGAAAGTTCCTGCTTGTCAGCAATCAGCTTATGCTTTGAAGCAACCGACTTTATGATGAGCTCGGCAGATAAGGGAGTGTGAATGCCTTCAAATACGACGGAAGCCTTTACTTTTATCTCACCGGCATTGGTATTGGCACGGACCAATACAGGAGCTGTTCCCCATTGTACCTGACGAGGGTTAGTGAAAGTTGCTTCGTCTGCAACCAACTCACCGTTTCCTTCAATCTCAAACTTAATATGATAATTGTTCAGACGCTTGATATTCCCTTTATCATCTGCTACAGCCGCAATAACTGTAACCAGATCTGAACCGTTTGCTTCAAAGTCCATGTTTTCGTTATCTGCCCACAAGATAAGCTTCGAAGGACGGCGTGTCGGCATCACCTTATGAGTAGCTACCACTTTACCATCAATCAAACCTTCGGCAAGCAGATAAGAATCTTCGTGTTTATTTTCACGGGCAAGTTTCTTGTCATACATTACATCCCAGACATTTTCAAAAGTAATTACTGGTGAAGGCATTCCGGCTGCGTTCTTATCTTTCTTGTATACCATCTGCTTTCCGCCCTTGCAATAAGTCAGACGCACCTCGTCGCAATTGCTGTAAACGGTTACATCCTTTGGAGAGAAAGGAGTCATAGCATTGGCTATATATACCATAGGACCTGTTTCGGAGATAAGATTTTCATTCTTTTCGGCCGGCCGTTGCGAACAGAACATATAATACGACAATTTAGGCTGACGGAATGCATCCATTATACCACCATAGAATGGGTCCGGATGGTATCCGCGCTGATGGTCGAATGAATGCCACAGACATCCTCCCATGTGGTGCCGGCTGTTTCTGTATAAAGCATCATAACAGGTATACATATAATCGGTCTTTGCATATCCCTGCGCCTGAATCAACATCGGGACTTCTCCCCATGCCCTGCTCACACGGCTAGGTGAGTTATGCGAATTCCAGTCGTCTACATTGTCGCCCCATTCGCGTGTAAAATACGAAATTTCAGGATTCAAAGTCTTTGTATTAAATGCACCACCTTCCCCATTGAGAGGATGCGTGAAATGAATCGGGAAATATTCACTGCCACGTGCGGTTACATCACAACCTGCGTAACAGTAAGGATATGGATATTCTTCGTGTAGAATATCAACTACATTCTTGGCAAAATCCTCCGGATACCATGTTTCGTTGAGAATAGGTTCCCACATCCAAACCGATGGATGATTGCGGTCGCGCCGTACCATATTGCGTATATCATTGTATACTCTTTGGGCAAAAACAGGGGCATCATTCCAGAACTGCCATCCGGGAGTGTTTACGATAACAAAAAGTCCCAGTTCGTCGCATGCATCCATAAAAGCCGGGTCCTGCGGATAATGAGCGTTTCTTATCACTCTTAGTCCTGCATCGCGCAGCTTCTTTGCATCCCTCCAATGAAGACTGTTGGATAAAGCGTTCCCAACAACGGCAAAATCCTGATGTCTGTTGGCTCCAATCAACGGATACGGGTAAGGTTTGCCATTTAGCCAGAAACCATCTTTCCCTTTAAATTCGACACTTCGTATACCGATTCTTCTTCGATAGCCGTCAATTATATTGTCATTCTTATCTTTGATATATACGTGTAGCTGATATAGATAGGGGGAATCTGGCTCCCACAAATGAGGGTTTTCGACATTCATACCCACCGTCGTGGTACGGGCTTTCCCTTTTGAAAGAGAAAAGCTTTTACTGCCGGACTGAACCTTATTTCCATTTTTGTCATACAACTCATATTCCACTTTTCCTGAGAATGATTTTGATGACACATTTCTTATATGAGCATCCAAACGTATATCTGCAGATTGTTCTGAAACATTATTATACGAGACAAACAAACCTCCGCCGGCTGTTTCATTTTCATAATTAGGGTCTGTCAAATAGACATCATTATGAGCTATCATCCAACAGTCACGGTATATACCACCAAAATATGTAAAGTCTAATGTTTCCTGACTCTTTCCCGGTGGGTAAGAAATATCATCACTATTGTCTGCCCAAACTGTTATTATATTGTCTTTTCCATATACAAGGTGTTCTGTGACATCAGCTATAACAGGGAGGAATCCGCCGAAATGCTCCTTCACCAGTTCACCATTCACCCACACTTTGCTTTTACCCATAATCGCTTCAAAGTGGAGGAACAGTCTTTTGCCTTTCCATTCCTCTTCCGGTGTGAAATGTTTGCGGTACCACACTTCACCCTGATAGTTTATACAGCCGCTTGCTTCTGTAGGAACTGTTTCTATTCCATCAGGAAGAGATACTAATGCC
>ENA-UEQH01000501-UEQH01000501.1-human-gut-metagenome-genome-assembly--contig:-NODE-501-length-21617-cov-29.687976_pt1 | contig 21617 bp, 15 predicted proteins | sample MGYA00242945_ERZ507943 | MGnify/ENA primary metagenome ERZ507943 (study PRJEB26167, sample SAMN06115418) | human gut metagenome | host: Homo sapiens | place: China:Hubei | collected 2015-03-06... | reverse complement strand
GCCGTCTTCACCTCAGGGTAACTGCGCAAGTCTTCTAGCAGCCGGTGCATGTTGTCACTTTTTACGGTCCATAACCTGTCCGAATAAGCAGCTATAATTCCGCTTGGCGTGTCAATGCGGAGAAACCGTCCTTCCTGCATCAGAGCAATACGGTCGCAAAGCATTGCCTCGTCCATGTAGGGAGTAGACACGACGATGGTAATCCCGTATCTTTCTTTGAGCCTTTTCAGCATCTCCCAGAACTCCTTGCGCGATACAGGGTCGACACCGGTAGTCGGTTCATCCAGAAACAGAATCCGGGGTGCATGAATTAGGGCACAGCACAATGCCAGTTTCTGTTTCATACCACCGGAAAGCTTTCCGGCCTTGCGTGTTTTGAAAGGTTTTATCTGGCAGTAAATATCGCGCACCAACTCGTAATTCTCTTCGATGGTCGTGTGGAAAATTGTGGCGAAGAAACGCAGATTCTCTTCTACGGAAAGGTCCTGATAAAGCGAAAAACGGCCGGGCATATAACCAATGCGGCGACGGATTTCCTTGTAATCCTTTTTTACGTCCAGACCGTCTACACTGGCTGTCCCCTCATCCGCAAGCAATAGGGTAGTCAGAATGCGGAAAAGCGTCGTTTTACCAGCACCGTCCGGACCGATGATGCCATAAATTTCGCCTTCCCGAACATCGAAATCCAGTCCGTGCAGCGCAACGACTTTGCCCCGGTTATAACGCTTCTGTAAATTATTTACGGATAGAATACCCATTATTCTGCTGTTTGAAATTGAACATCACCATACATACCACGCTTGATAAAGCCATCATTGTTGACATCAATTTTTATCGCATAAACCAAATTGGCCCGTTCGTCTCTGGTCTGTATGGTCTTAGGCGTAAATTCCGCTTCATCGGCAATCCACGAAACGATGCCTTCATATTCACTGCGTTCGGTCTTACCCTTATCGGCGTACACTTTTACCTTCTGACCCAGTTTTAGCGACGTCAGCTGCTCGGCCGTGACATAGGCACGCAGCTTCATGCGCGATATATCGGCCACTTTGAAAAGCGGTTTCCCGGGCATCACGTATTCCCGCTGTTCAACATACTGGGTAAGGACAGTACCGCTGATGGGACTTGCGATAACCGACTTTTTAATCTGGTCCTCTACCTGTGCCAGTTGGGCTGCTATACTGGCACTTTGTCCATCCAGGCTGCTGTTGTTCCCTTCGAGCTGCTCCTCGGTGGCCGAAATCTGACGCTTGAGAACCGCTATCTGGTAATCCAGCTCATCCACATGCTTTTCGGGAGCAGCATCCGCTTTCAGCAAGTCAGCGTAACGTTTCCGCTCGCGTTCCAGATTTGCCAACTGCTGCTGGAGTGACGCCAGTTGCCGGCTCTCGTCCAGCCGTTTGCTGCCGGTAGCCATCAAGGTAGCCATGAGCTGCTTTTTTTTCAAGGATAATTGCAGCGTATCTATATATCCCAACTGCTCGTCTGCTTTTACCGGTCTTCCTTCTTGGGCAGTAAAAGACAACAGTTCGCCCGTTGACTGTGCCGAAACAACTATTTCGGTGGCCTCAAAAATGCCCGATGCGTCGTAATCCGTATCACGATTGCCGCAAGCGGATAAAAGAAGAGATATACCTAATAAGTAACCGTATACTTTCATACTTTAGAAAATTTTATTGATTGATGGTATTCCGTAATTCATAAATGGATTTCAGCATCTCGATTTCGTGCGCCGAGTGGTTGATGCGCGCCTGATTTTCTTTGGTGATTTCCCGAAGCAAATCGTTTACGTCAATCACACCGTGCTCTAGTTGAGCTTCTGCAGCTTGCCGAACAGCCGTCAGCAACTGGATAATCTCCGCATCCGCTTTCATCATCTCACGGTATTGGTGCACAGTCTCGGTTTCTTGAGCAGCCTGCAAACTGTTGTTGAACAGAAAAACCTCCTGCGATGTCTTAATTTGTTTCTGTGCCAACTGCAGTTGGCGTTTTTCATTTTTAAAAGTATACAGTTTGCCGATGTTCCATGAAAGTCTCACTCCTACGATGCCGCCCAGTTTCAGATTGTGGTTAAACATACTGTCGAACATATCGTAATATGGATAACCGTAAAAACCTTGTGCGAAAAAACTAAGCTTCGGGTAGAGAGCTGCTTTCAGTAAATCGTTTTGCGCCTGAGTCTGCTGCATTTGCGTAGCATAGAGCAGGAGCTCCGGCCGCTGGTTCTTCGGGACAGAAGGCATGGCAGCTACCGGCTTTTGCAGACTATCAATCGATTCCGCCTCTTTCCCAATAAAAATAGCGAGCATCTGCAGATAACTTTTCCGCATAGACTGTAAAGCAATCCTATCCTGTTTGGCACGCAGCAATTCAGCCTTTATTACGTTCACATCCGATTTCATAGCCGTACCATGCGCGTTTTGGGTCTCCAGTTTTCGGAAACTATTCTGCAGTAAGGTTTGTAGTTCAGTATTCAACTGAAGCTTTTCTTCCAGCAGCAGAATGCCGAAGAATAATTCGTTTACACGATTGCGTACATCGTACATTGCCACATCCGTTTGTGCCGCTTGCATCTTTTCGTTGGCAGATGCGACCTTTTTTTGTGCCTTGATATTACCGCCGTCCCAGAGAACCTGGTTTAGCTCCAGGGCAATTCTATACTGGTCTTTCTCCATTCCTTTGTAGCCGCTGTTTGCCAGCATACTTTTCAGCGCATCCGGTAAGGCAGTAGTTTCCGACTGATAGGATGCCTGTCCACTCAGCGAAAGTTGGGGCAGATAGCCCTTGTTGATATTCTCAATGGAGTAGGCAGCCGTTTGTTTTATCAAATCGTATTTTTGCAAAAGCGGGTAATTCTCTCTGGCCAATTGTTGACACTCGTCCAGTGTGAGCTGTGCTACTGCAGGGAGTGTCAGCATTGACATGATTGCCGTTATCCAGATTGTTTTTAGTTTTTTCATTTGTAAATCTCTTTGTTTTGTTGCTATATGAGGTTTTGTCAATCTGCTAAAAGCAAAAATATAATTTTTCTTTCTATTAAGGAATGAAAGTTTTTCATTAAATTGCGGTCAAAATAACAATAATGATCTTATGCAGAATATAATGTAAACTGATAATAAGATTACTATAAAGAAAAAGTATGAAGGAAAATTCACTATACGATAAAAAGTCTCTTCGTGAGATTACCGGAAAGAGTGCAGACTGGAACGAAGTGGCCAAAGATTGCGTGGCTTTCAGTAATGCTCAGGGTGGCGTGATAGACTATGGCATAGAAGATGATGCGGATGCACCACCGGCAAATCAAAAGGTATCAGAAGATATAGCCATTAATTTGGAGAACAAAATCAGTGGTAAGACGCTGAATGTATCTGCTCATGCTGAAATCCTGACGCATGAAAACGGCGGGCAATATATCCGTCTGCATATAGCACGTGGAACTTCTTCCGCTTCTACTACCTCCGGCAAATATTTTACACGTATAAGTGATAATAGTGTACCGCTTACAGGAGATGATATAACCCGTCTTTCGGCTGAAAAGGGTTATTATCGTTGGGAAGACGAGGAGAGCAAATGGAGTTGGAAAGATGCTGATAAGGAGAAGCTGAAAATGTTGCTTCAGCATCTGCGGAGTTCAAACCGTGTGTCGGAGTTCGTAAGGCAGAAAGAAGATAAGGAATTGCTGGATTATTATTTCCTGACAGTAGAAGAGTCGGACAAAATGACCAATCTGGGAGTGCTTTTCATCGGAACTCAATCTCAACGAGGCAGACTGATGAATGCGCCTGTGGTACAGTGTATCCAGTTTGACCAGTATGGAGATAAGGTTTGGAAATACCTGATTGATGACTTTACCAAGAATCCTCAGGAAATCATTGAGGCAATATGGAAAAATGTACCTGTTTGGAGGGAAAGCAATGAAATTAGTGACGGACTGTTCCGCAAGGAAATTCCTGCGTATGATGAAGCGGTAGTCAGAGAACTGACTTGCAATGCGTTGGTGCATCGCCCTTATACTGTAAGAGGAGACATCTTTATCAATATCCATCCGGACAGGATTGAAGTGGTCAATCCCGGAGCATTACCATTGGGAGTCACTCCACAGAATATCCTTCATAAAACGGTAAAGAGAAACGAACATTTTGCTAATCTGTGCTATGCTCTGCAAATGATGGAGCGTGAAGGGTCCGGATATGACAAGATGTATGAAGTGCTTCTGTCCAATGGAAAACAGATTCCGAAAGTGGAGGAAGGAGATGATTATGTGAAGGCTATAGTAGGAAGACGAATCATAAGTCAGGAAGCTATTAAGGTGATTCGTTATGCTTTGCAGGTAGCGGAACTACGCCAAAAGCAGATTATCTGTTTAGGGCTGATAGCCCAGCATGAAAGTCTTTCGGCTGCAGATCTGATTAAATTGCTGAACCTGAAAAACCGTGATGAGCTTTCTCCTTGGCTTGATAAGTTGGTGGAGGAAAGTATCGTAGAAACTTCTGGTAGGAATAGAGGAAAAGAATATCGCGTTTGTTCTCATATACTTAAAGAAAGTGGTTATAAAGGACAGACGTCCTTGAAAAGAATAGAACCTTATAGAATACGGGAATTAATCATCGAAGATTTAAAAATTTATGAATGTGCTTCTTTAAGGGATATTCAGCAGAGAATTGGAGATGAGATTAGTTATCAGAAATTGTGGAAACAATTGGATAATATGATAAAAGAAGGTATTTTGGAATCTGCCGGTAAAAACAGATGGACAAAATATAGACTTAAGAAATAATATTCTCTCTTTCAAAATTGTAAATAGAGAAAGAGATAAAATCGATTTTGAAATAGAGAAATGAAAGAGATAAAATGTAATAATGTGAATATCAGGAGTTTTATCCTTTCTAAAATCGTGAATAGAAAAAGAGATAAAATCGATTTTGAAAGCGAGAAATGAAAGAGATAAAGCATTAAACATCGAAAATCATAATTGATAAATGGTTTCAAAATGGTATCTATTCACAGACAGATAGGTAATATCAAAATATATGAAACAAATAGAAGTAGTAGCGGCAGTAATTGTCCGTGATGGAAAATATTTTGTCACACAGCGTGGCTATGGTGAGTTTAAAGACTTTTGGGAATTTCCCGGTGGTAAAATGGAAGCTGGAGAGAGTAGGGAAGCCGCATTAAAGCGGGAGATTCGTGAGGAACTGGATATAGATATATCCGTTGGGACTTATCTTACGACAGTGGAGTACGATTACCCATCCTTCCATCTCACTATGCATTGCTTTCTGTGCACGATAGCTGCTGGAGAACCGGTATTGAAAGAACATGAAAAAGCACTTTGGCTACGACTTGAAGAACTGGATGCTGTGCCGTGGCTTCCGGCAGATGTAGAGGTGATTCGTGCATTGAAAGCATAACCAGCCACAAGCCTCGGAACGCTTTCCGGACTGTGGCATGGCAGCGGCTTTTCATTATTAGATAACTTTGGCAATATAAAACGAAATTTTCCGGTTTATGCGTAATTCTTGCATAAGCCTTCCACGATTTCTGCAATTTTAGGAATTGAAACCACACTCGTGTCGAAGGAAAGATGATAATTCCGTGAATCTTCCCAATGCTGTCCTGTGTAATGCAGGAAGTGTTCTTTCCTAGACTTATCTGTGGCTGCGATGACAGCAGGAGCTTTTCCCGGTGCTACACCATATTCGGCTATGGCACGCTTGGTCTTATGCTGCATATCGGCATACAGAAACAGGTTGATGGTATTAGGACGGTCTTTCAATATATAATTGGCACAGCGTCCAACGATAACACAAGGCTTTTCGGAAGCAATGCGGCGAATCACTCTGCTCTGCGCTACAAACAAGGCATCTTCGTACGAAAGACTTTTATCAAGAGGTGCTTCATAATCCTGTAAAATCAATTGATAGAGCAACGACTCCGGCAGCTTTTGTTCGTTCTCAGCAATAAAATCTTCGCTGAAATGACTGTCGCCTGCTACCATGCTGATCAGTTCCTTGTCATAAAATGCAATTCCCAGTTTGTGTGCTATGAGCTCGCCTGCCTGATGTCCGCCACTTCCATACTCCCGTGATATGGTGATAACCAGCGGGAAATGTGCCGGAACTTCTACGGAAACTGCTGATTTCTCGGCTGCCTCGGATAACCACTGTCTTAGAAAATTTAGTCGTGGCATGATAAACCGTACGAAAGGTCCCGTTATTAAAGCTGCAATGATAGTACCTTCTCTTACTCCTTCAATCTTTCCGCTCAGCAGCCACGAACACAATATGGCAAATAGAACCAGCGAAACATCGAAGCCGATTTTTATGGCACCGAAATCCTTCTTGAAGCGCATGGTCGCAAACTGAATGGTGTATTCTGCACTAATCATTGTAACATCGGCCGTTACTTCCAGACAAATGCCCAGTGCCAGGACGATGCAACCTATTATTAGTGAAATAATCTTTACATAATATGCTTCTGGTATGTATCCGGCTGTGAGCCACATCCCTAAATCGGTGAATACCGACAGCACAAAGGCTACGGGGAATTGCATCAACAACTCTACTTTACGCTCCATAATGCCTTTCTTCCCTAACAGCAGCATCTGCATGCATATCAGGATGATAGTAAACAAGAAGAAATAAGTACCCAAAGAAACTGGCGTATTCAGACTGGCAACGTATGGAACACTGGTTATGGGGGATGTTCCTAAATCGGAACGGGTAATCAGGCTGATGCCCAGTGCAATGATGAAAAGAGAGATACCAAATATCAGGTATCTTCGCAGAATCTCTGTTCTGTTTTTTTTACGATTTTCTTCCATTAAAATAGTTCGATTAATTTTTGACGGTGCAAAGATGTTTAATTATTTTTGTTACAGGATTACCGATTAAGAAATAGACCATGCAAATTACGCAAGATACTTTACAAGAGGCGCAGCGTATGTATGCCATCGCGTCTGCATCGGCCGATGATATATTGGTTCGAGTTACGGCCCGTGAAGAGATAGACTGGTCGTGCCATGTGCATGACAAGTTTCAGATTATCTATATCCTTTCGGGAACATTGCATATTGAGGTTGAAGGCATTAGTCATTTTGTAACGGACAGGCATCTGATATGGATACCTGAAGGTATTTCGCATCGTCTTTCCAGTAACAACCGGCAGATATCACTGCTGGTAGCTTATTTTCATTTGGATAATGTGCGAAACCATTCGTTTGCTGTGTTTCAGACAGATGAGCTGGTGGCTCGTAACCTGCGGTTCATCAGTAAACAGACCAATATCAATCGTTATGAAACCCCTGAACTTTTTACTTTTTCGTCCGGTTTTTTCGGAATGCTGCCTTTGATGTGCCGAGAGGCAACTTTTCCGGTTGCTCCTTTTATTCTGATTAAAGATTCACGCCTGACTCCTGTATTGGAGTATATCAGGGAGAATATTAATCAAGATTTAAGTATTGAGTCGGTAGCTTTTCATTTTGGTTTTTCGGTGCGGAACCTGACACGGCTGTTTACGGAGTCGGGGATACGTTTTGTGCATTATCTTAATTATCAGCGTGTAGTGCGGGCTGTAGAGATTTTGGCAGACAACACGATGAACGTAGAGCAGACAGCCTATGAAGTTGGCTTCAATTCGCCCAACAGTTTCAGTCGTGTATTCAAGCAGATAACCGGAGAATCCCCACAGCAGTATGTCAGGAATCATGTAGGAAAGACAGTTTGACTGTGCGGCAGTGATATAATGTGTCTTGTTTCGTTAAACTATTCGTAGTATGAAAAGTATTTTGTTTGCTCATGGAAATAAAGATACGAAATTGGCTTATAAAGGTATAGCTGCTATTCAAGAAAAGTAGTTGTGAACAGAAATAAAGGATGTATTCAAAATGCAAACGCCCGGCTAATTTTTGTGATTTTGTTTTGTTCTTCCTATATATTACGCTATCTTTGAATTAATCATTAATCCTAAAAATATTTAGCTATGATTTCTGAAAAGTTACAAGCAGCAATCAACGAACAAATTGTTGCAGAAATGTGGTCATCAAACTTGTATTTGTCTATGGCCTTTTATTTGAAGAAAGAAGGTTTGGATGGTTTTGCTACCTGGATGCAGAAACAGTCTCAGGAAGAACTGCAGCATGCATACGACTTGGCTGACTATGTGATGAAGCGTGGTGGTGTAGCAAAGGTTAATAAAATAGATGCTGTGCCACAAGAGTGGGATAGTGTGCTGGCATTATTTGAACATGTATACAATCACGAATGCCATGTTTCGGCTCTGATTGATGAACTTGTGAATGTAGCTGCTGCTGAAAAAGACAAAGCTTCTCAAGATTTCTTGTGGGGATATGTGCGCGAGCAGGTAGAAGAAGAAGCTACTGCTAAAGGTATTGTTGACAAGGTACGTATTGCAGGAAAAGAAGGTCTGTTGTTCCTGGACGATAAATTGGGTCAGCGTAAATAAGAATCTTTTAAAAGGTTAGCATATTTATAAAGAGGCTGTGATGGCCTCTTTATTTGTTTTTGTGTTGGTTTAAAATATAAAATGAATTTGAAAATTTTGTCGATTAGATTTATAATCAGTCAGTTAGGAAATGAATGCAATCTGATTTTTTATAATCGTGATTTTTTTATTCGAAAAAATTTGCAGATTCAATAAAAAGTCGTACCTTTGCAACCGCAAACAAGGATGGTTCCGTAGCTCAACTGGATAGAGCATCGCCCTTCTAAGGCGAGGGTTCTGCGTTCGAGTCGCAGCGGAATCACTGGTTGCGATAAGGATGGTTCCGTAGCTCAGCTGGATAGAGCAACAGCCTTCTAAGCTGTGGGTCCCGCGTTCGAATCGCGGCGGAATCACTTGAAAAGGAAGTTGATAACGCACTGGTAATCAGTTGTTTTCGACTTCCTTTCTTGTTATAACAGCGGTTATTTCTTATAAAAAGTAGATTAATCAGTTAAATAGATGTATTTTTGCTTTGTTTCAGCGTTTATATATAAGATAAATCTTAACTGATATAATAATCACTACCATGAATACCAATCCTGAACTGGAACTGGCCAATATGCTCATTGGGCAGACAGGTACAAATATTTTTCTTACAGGTAAAGCCGGGACCGGTAAAACGACATTCCTGAAAACCTTGGTAAAGGAATCTCCCAAGCGAATGATTATATTGGCTCCGACAGGAATTGCTGCTATTAATGCAGGTGGAATGACGATTCACTCTTTCTTTCAACTCCCCTTTGCTCCCTACATTCCCGGAACAGCTTTTGGAGGCGATGCCAAATATCGTTTCCGATTCGGACGTGAGAAACTGAATATTATGCGCAGTATCGATTTGCTCGTAATCGATGAAATCAGTATGGTGCGGGCTGATTTGCTGGATGCCATAGATGATGTTTTGCGCCGTTTCAGAAGAAGTGACAAACCGTTTGGGGGTGTACAGCTTTTGCTAATTGGTGATGTCCAGCAGTTGCCTCCGGTTGCTAAAAGTGATGAGTGGCAAATGCTTTCAGAATATTACGAAACACCTTATTTTTTCTCAAGTAAAGCTTTAGCAAAAACAGTATTTTGTACTATTGAACTGAAAAAGGTATACCGGCAAAATGACACGCGCTTTCTGGATTTGCTGAATGCCATTCGGGAAAACCGATGTACGGAAGCCGAGCTTGCCGCACTGAACGGCAGGTATATTCCTGAACACAACAAGATAAATGACAGGGGGTATATCCGGTTGACAACGCATAATTATCAGGCACATCAGATAAATCGGCAGAAGATGGATGAATTGCCTGCAGAGAGCTTTATATTCAGAGCCACGATTGAAGGTAATTTTCCTGAGTATTCTTATCCGACTGACCTTGAACTGGAATTAAAGGAGGGAGCGCAGGTGATGTTTGTGAAAAACGACATTTCGGGTGAGCATCGTTATGCAAACGGGACAATTGGGAGAATTACCCATTTATCGAGCCGGAATATTGAGGTGACGGTAGATGAAACGGGTGTGAAAGTGAATCTTCAGGAAGCTGAATGGGCTAACGCACGCTATAAGCTGGATGAAGAATCGAAAGAAATAGTAGAAGAGATAGAAGGTACGTTCAAACAGTATCCGCTTAAACTGGCTTGGGCTATAACTGTGCACAAGAGCCAGGGGCTTACTTTTGATAAGGCGATTATAGATGTTTCCGGAGCATTTACGCACGGTCAGGCTTATGTGGCATTGAGTAGGTGTCGTACTTTGGAGGGCTTGATATTGAGTGCACCGATAGTTGCAGAAGCAGTGATAAGTGACAGGGTAGTAGACAGTTTTAATCGGGAAACTCGAAAGTCCAGTGTAACCCAGGAACAATGTGCCATAATGCAGAAGAATTATTTTGGAGAATTGCTGCAACAACTTTTTGGTTTCAGAGCGTTGGATATGTCGCTGAATCATTATATCAGGCTGATTGATGAGTATTTGTATAAAATGTATCCCAAACAATTGGAACTATTTAAGGCTGAATCTGAGCGCTTTAAACAGGAAGTTTGTGCGGTTGGTACGAAATTTGAGATTCAATATATGCGTATTCTTTCTCAAGCTTCGGATTGTGAAGCGGATAAATCCTTGCAGGAGAGGATACATAGTGCTGCCGAGTATTTTTTGGAAAAGCTGAAGCCTTTGCAGGAGCTTGTGGAAGGGGCAGATGTGGTAACTGATAATAAAGAGCTTCGAAAACGACTGGAGACTGCTTTTGAGGAACTGACGGAAGCAATCCGTATTAAATCTGCTTTACTGGATCATGTTTTGAAGAACGGTTTTTATGTGCAGGATTTTTTGCGCAAGCGTGCCATATTAAGTATGGAGGAAAAGGAACCTCAAAAGTCAAAGAGGCGTGAGCGGGATTTGAAAAAAGATCTTTCTGCTAATAGTGATATTGGAAATGTAGGCTTATATCAGGCTTTGGTGGATTGGCGAAGAGAAGAAGCGGCCCGGCAAGGATTGCCTGCATATACAGTTCTTCAGCAGAAAGCTATCATTGGACTTTCAAATCATTTTCCGGAAAATGAGCGGGAATTGTTGCGCATTCCTTGTATTGGAAAGAAAACAGTGGAAAAATATGGTAAGGTTCTTCTGGATATTGTGATGCGGTATAAAGAATAAGTCTATGAATAAAAAATACGAGGCTTCACGCAATGGAAAAGCCTCGTATTTGGAAAGTATATGTTATTTCAGTAATTCTCCGATTTTTGCCTTCAACTCTTCGCCACGTAAGTTACGTGCAATAATGACACCGTTCTGGTCTACCAAAACAGTAGATGGGATGCTTCTCACTCCATAAAGCTGTGCTCCGGCATTCTGCCATCCTTTCAGGTCGGACATGTGTGTCCAAGTCATATTCATGTTTTTGATTGCGCCTGTCCATGCATCCTTTTTCTCATCGAGTGATACACCCACGATGCCGAATCCTTTGGCTTTATATGCATTGTAAGTCTCTACAACGTTTGGCATCTCTGCACGGCAAGGACCACACCAGCTTGCCCAAAAGTCAATCAAAGTGAGTTTGTTTTTTGCTATTTCGTCTGCAAGCTTTACGGGAGTGCCTTCAGGGCTGTCCATGGTGAAGTCTACAAACTTTTGGCCTACTTCTGTTTTTTGAGCGGTTTCGATATATTCTTTTAAACTTACGATACTTTCTGAATTGGCGTATTGAGCTGGCACCTTATCCAGCAAGGCTTTAACTTTAGGAAGATCGAAAGCTGAAGAAAAGCCGGGCAACAGATGCACACCTACTGCATTGTTCATATTATCGCTAAGCAATTTATAGATAAACTCCATACCCAGACTGTCTTTTTTGTTCAGTTCTGCAGTAAGGGCTGCTTTTTCTTCCTCTTTCAATTCACCAGATTTTATTTTGCGGTAAAGTGCTCCAAGTTCATTGTTCAGCGCTTTGTATTTGTCTTTGAAAGACTGGTAAATTTCATTATTCTGGGTTCCGCTTACAGTGCTGGCAGTATCCAATTTGATTTCTATATTTCCGTTTTCCAGGAAAAAGTCAAAATATTGCGGTCTGCCTTCGGATTTGTAAGTAAGGTAGCAGTTGATGGTACTGTCCTGTTTTCCTGTAAATTCGAAATGACCGTTTGTTACAGTAGCTGAATCCTGTATTTGTAATTCATTGTCTACCAATTTCTGGAGATATACTAATTCTCCATCGGCAACCCCTGAAATATTACCGTTAATTTTATAACCTCCGGTTGACTGTTGGCATGCTGCAAAAAGTAGGCATCCCAAGGCGCTGAGATAACTGATTTTTTTCATTTTGCTTTAATTCTAGTTTTGAGTAAAAGTTAGTGTATGTCTCTTTTCATCATGTTTTTGAATGACTCAAAGAGATTGTTGATTTGCTTTTTGTTGTCGTCAAGCCACTTGCAAAGCTCGTTGTCCAAGCTCTGTATACAATGGGGAGCCGCTTCTTTCATATATGTAACTCCTAAAGTAATGGTTTCGTGTCTTTCTTCGCGAGTCATCTTTTCGGAGTATTTGGGATAGTTCTTTACGTAGGAATAGAACTTGTTATTACTTTGATGCCAGTCGGTTACTGTATATCGGTCTCCATTTTGCTGGACTTCCTCTACCAATGCACGCAGGTCCTTGATGTATCGCTGTGTGGTGCAGCACGATGAGAATGTGCATGCCAAGAGAACCATGACGATTATATAATATCCTTTTTTCATAATATGGTCGGTTGTAATGGTTTAATAATAAAGCAAAGTTACAAATAAAAAATGATAAACAGAAAAATGAATCGAGGTTATTAGATACACGGTCTTTCTAAAAACAAACATAAAGAAAGCGGACGCCATAACGACTTTGCCGTTGTGACGTCCGCTTATACAATACTCAATTATAATGTATTAGTTTTTCTGTTCGTTGAAAAGATCCTTATTGGGAGTTGAACCCATTTCGAATACTAAAGTAGCACCATTCATGATTTCATCATAAGTGATGTATCCGTGAGTGAGTGGCTGTCCGTTCAAAGTAGCCGACTGGATATAGCGGTTTGTTTTCGAGAAGTTCTTGGCTTCCATAGTGAATGTTTTTCCGCTTTCAGTGTGGATGGCAGCTTTATGCATCATAGGAGCACCAATGATAAATTGGCCGTCTCCCGGACAAACAGGGTAGAAGCCCATGGCTGAGAATACTTGCCAAGCTGACATCTGACCGCAGTCGTCGTTATTAGGCATACCATTACGGGTATCGCTATAAATGCTGTCGACTACCATATGTACGGCATCAGCAATTTTCCAGGTAGCTCCAGTCTTACCATACAGATAAAGGAACTGGTGTCCCGGTTCGTCTCCGTGACCATACTGGCCGAAAAATCCTGAAATGTCAACATGCTGTTCGCCTTTCATGTTCAGTGGAGTCTGCAATGTCTTGTCCATAGATGCCACAAAAGCTTCATTGCCTCCCATGCGTTTAACCACTTCTTCTACAGCATGTGGGTAGAAATAAGAATAAGCCCAGATATTGCCTGAGATATAATGTGGACGAAGTGATTCCCAATCAGTCAAATCTACAGGAACGAAATTACCTTTCTCATCTTTTGGCATCAACAGTCCTGTTTTCTCGTCATAATGATTGAGGAAGCGCAATGAACGGTCAAGGTAGGTTTTCTCAATGTCTGTTTTGCCCAGCTTGTGTGCTACTTGTGCGATGCACCAGTCATAATAACTGTTTTCTGCGGTTTTTGATACAGATGCATGAATAGGAGTAGGTACGTATCCTAATTTGTTATAAAGGTCTACACCACTCAGACCATCACTGCTTGATACATAGTCGTAATTTGAAACCGAAATCATTGCTTCGAGTGCTTTCTCAGCATTGATACCCGGGATATCTTTCAGGATGGCATCAGCAATAACAGATACAGCCGGGTAGCTGATCATACAGGTGTTGTCGAATCCGCAAAGTTCCCACAATGGAATCTGACCACCGTTTTCGTAGCGGCTTACCAGTGAATTTACGACATCTGCCGTAAGTTTATGTTCGGTCAGTGTGAACAATGGATGTACGGCACGGAATGTGTCCCACAAAGAGAACGTAGAATAGTTTGTAAAGCCGTTAGCTTGGTTTACTTTGTCAAGTGCCCAGTAGCGGCCGTCTACATCCTGATGCAGATTAGGCTGAATCATCATGTGATAAAGGCCTGTATAAAGCATGCGCATCTGGTGAACATCAGTTCCTTCGAACTCATATTTAGCCAGTTTGTCAGTCCAGGCTTTTTCTACAGCGGCTTTAGCACTGTCGAATGTCAGATTTGTTGCTTCAGCTGTAAAGTTTTTACGTGCACCTTCCATGTCAACCATAGAAAGAGCTACTTTCAACGTAACATCTTCATTCGCTTTCGTTGCGAAAGAAATAGCGATTTTTGCATCTTTTGCTTTCAGCTCTTTTGCGTCAGAAGTCTTGCCTTCAGCATAAGTTGTGACTTTGCTGTACGGTTTTGACAGTTGTGCTACAAAATAGGTAGTACGGTTTCCTCCCCATCCGGTACTGCGGCTGTAACCTTCAATGGTTTTATCGTCTACTGCTTTAACGTATGTTTCGAGTACCTTACCAAAGATTTTATGTACAGGGTCGAAAATAATGTTGGCTTCTGAAGTTTCAGGGAATGTATAACGGTGGAAACCTACACGTGGTGAAACAGTCATTTCTGCCTGAATCTTATCATCAAGCAGCTGTACCTTATAATATCCGGCTGTAGCTACTTCTTTGTCTGCATCGTGACTGATGCGGCTGCGGTAACCAGAGTCCGGATCTTTCTTGTCGCCTGGCATAAACTGCAGTTCGCCTACGGTTGGCATAACCAAGATGTCTCCCAAGTCACTCCATCCGGTTCCGCTGAGGTGTGTGTGAGAGAAACCCATAATGTTGTCGTCTGATGCATGGTAGCCAGAGCACCAGTTCCATCCCTGCGTGTCGCCATCGGGGCTTAACTGAATCATACCAAAAGGATAAGCAGCTCCGGGGAATGTGTGAACGATTCCGTCTGTCCCGATGAATGGATCTACATAAGACAGAACAGAAGGCTTTTCTGCTTCTGGTTGAGTAGTACAGCTGCATATAGCCACAGCTGCAACGAAGGTTGAAATAATTTTCTTCATGTGTATCAGGTTTAAATAAAATTTTGTTTTGTTGGTAAGAAAAAGAGGTTCTTCTATACGTATGGCACATAGGATGCCATAGCTTTTGCAAAGATATTAAAAAATGAAAAAAAATAAAGATGCTGATTGGATTTTATGTGGAATAAAAAGAAAAAGGAGTTGCTGAATCTCAGAATGTCAGCAACTCCTACATGTTTCTTATTAAATTTTGAAAAGATCAAGAGTATTTCTTGGGGTATCTGAATAAGATACTGGCCGAAGCAAATATAGCCAAAGCCATCGGGTAATAAAGGTATCGGATAATTTCTAAAGGAGAAAGCTGGGCCAGCTCTGCAGCAATCAGCATCTGTGCTCCGTAAGGAATACAACCTTGTATTACACATGAAAAGGTGTCAAGGATACTGGCACTTTTACGCTTATCTATCCGGAATTTTTCGGCAATATCGTTTGCCAAAGGGCCTACGGTGATAATAGCTATAGTGTTGTTTGCCGTACATATATTGGCAATACTTACCAGTGCGGCAATACTGAATTCGGCACCTTTTTTACTCTTAACTCTGCTGGTGAGCTTATGTAAGATGTAATCTACTCCTCCATTAAATCGGATGAGTTCCAGCATACCTCCGGCAATCAGAGTAATGATGATAAGTTCTCCCATACCGGTGATCCCATTCCCCATAGCGCCAAACCATCCGAACACATCGAAAGAACCGCTGAAGCAACCGATTATGCCAGTTGCAGCAATACCCAGCGTGAGTACTAACATGACATTCATGCCGGCAATGGCTGTTCCTAGAACAATGAGATAGGGGATTACTTTGACCCACTCAATGGGGCCTGCATTGTGTATGGTTTCTACCTGAAGTCCTTCTATTATATAATAGGTGAATACCAATAAGGCTGCTGGCAATGCAATGAGAAAATTAACACGGAATTTATCGCGCATTACACATCCTTGTGTACGTGTAGCAGCAATGGTCGTGTCGGAGATGAACGAGAGATTGTCGCCGAAGAATGCTCCTCCTATAACCAAAGCTGTCATGAAGGGCATCCCTATACCAGTTCTGGCTGCAATGCCGGCGGCTACGGGAACCAGGGCTACGATGGTCCCTACAGAGGTACCTATGGATAGTGAAATGAAACACGATGCAAGAAAAATCCCAGCCAAGAGCAGGCTGTCAGGCAGCAAGTGCAGTGTAAGATTGACCGTCGCATCAATGGCTCCCATCGCTTTGGCCGATTGTGCAAAAGCTCCGGCTAAGACAAATATCCATATCATCATCATGATATTTTTGTTGGCAGCCCCTGATGAGAACTGGAAAATTCGCTCATTCAGCGTTAGTCCTTTAGTTGTTGCGACTGCGTAGATTGATGCAGCGGTAAACGCTACCGTAATGGGAACTTTATAGAAATCGTTGATGATGAGCGATGTAACCAAATATAAGCATAGGAATACAATCAGCGGCATAAGTGCCCAACCATCGGGCTTGTTTCTAATGGGCGTGAGTTTGTTTGGCTTCATTCTCTTATGAAATTAGTTTACGGCTGCAAAAGTATAATAAAATTGAGAAATATCTGCAAAATATGAGTCTTGATTTGTAAATCTTCTTTTGGATGCTTGTTTGTATGCTGATGTAAAAGTGAATGCAATGTGTTCATTTTGTGGTATTTTTATGTGAATGTGCAGCAAAAAGCTTTTGTGGTATCGTTTTTTCTTTTAAATTTGCGGACTAATTTTAGGACTATACTGTTAGGACGAAAAAAGTTTGAATAAAAATATAAGAGTATGAGTAATAAATTTACCGAATATTCGCAGCTTAACCTGTCGCAGGTTAACAAAGAAGTGCTGGCAAAATGGGACGAGAATGATGTCTTTGCCAAGAGTATGACGGAGCGTGAGGGTTATCCTTCGTTTGTGTTCTATGAAGGTCCTCCTTCTGCAAACGGAATGCCGGGTATTCATCATGTGATGGCACGTACAATTAAAGATACATTCTGCCGTTATAAAACCATGAAAGGTTTTCTTGTAAAAAGAAAAGCCGGATGGGATACACATGGGTTACCGGTTGAACTGGGTGTTGAAAAAGCCTTGGGTATTACCAAAGAGGATATTGGTAAATCTATTTCAGTCGCTGAGTATAACAGCCATTGCCGTAAGGATGTGATGAAGTTTACTAAAGAGTGGACTGACCTTACCCATAAGATGGGCTATTGGGTAGACTTGGAAAATCCTTATATCACATACGATAACCGATACATTGAAACATTGTGGTGGTTATTGCAGCAGCTATACAAGAAAGGACTGCTGTATAAAGGCTATACCATTCAGCCTTATTCTCCAGCTGCAGGTACAGGCTTGAGCTCGCATGAGCTGAACCAGCCAGGCTGCTATCGTGATGTGAAGGATACAACAGTAGTAGGACAATTTAAAATGAAGAACCCTAAGCCTGAAATGGCCGAATGGGGTACTCCTTATTTTATTGCGTGGACAACTACTCCTTGGACATTGCCTTCGAATACAGCTCTGTGTGTTGGCCCTAAGATTGACTATGTAGCTGTACAGACTTACAATGGTTATACGGGCGAAAAGATGACGGTGGTATTGGCTAAGCCATTGTTGTACACTCATTTTAATAAAAAGGCCGAGGGACTTGCATTGGAAGACTATAAACCGGGTGATAAGCTGATTCCATTTAAAGTGGTAGGCGAGTACAAAGGTACTGACTTGGTTGGAATGGAGTACGAACAGTTGATTCCATGGGTAAAACCGGTGTCTGTAACTGAAAATGGCTCTTGGGAGGTAGCTGCCGATAAGGCTTTCCGTGTGATTCCGGGTGACTATGTTACAACCGAAGATGGTACAGGTATCGTACACATCGCACCTACTTTCGGTGCTGACGATGCTAATGTAGCACGCGCTGCAGGTATTCCTTCTTTGTTTATGATTAATAAGAAGGGCGAGACTCGTCCGATGGTAGACCTTACTGGTAAGTTCTATTTGTTGGAAGAGCTGGATGAAACTTTTGTTCAGCAGTGTGTAGACGTAGAAAAATATAAAGAATATCAGGGACGCTGGGTGAAAAATGCATATGACCCGCAGTTCACTGTAGATGGAAAATATGATGAGAAAGCTGCTCAGGCTGCAGAATCTCTGGATATTTATATCTGTATGATGATGAAGCAGGCCAACCAGGCTTTCAAAATCGAGAAACATGTTCACAATTATCCGCATTGCTGGCGTACAGATAAGCCAGTGTTGTATTATCCGTTGGATAGCTGGTTCATTCGTTCTACAGCAGTGAAAGAACGCATGATTGAATTGAACAAGACAATCAACTGGAAACCGGAATCTACCGGAACAGGACGTTTCGGCAAATGGCTGGAAAACTTGAACGACTGGAACTTGAGCCGTTCTCGTTATTGGGGTACTCCGTTGCCTATCTGGCGTAATGATGAAGGTGAAGAATTGTGTATTGGTTCTGTAGAAGAATTGTACAACGAAATCGAGAAGTCTGTTGCAGCCGGCTTTATGGCAGAAAATCCTTATAAGAAAATGGGATTTGTGCCAGGTACATATTCTAAAGAAAACTACGACAAGATTGACTTGCACCGTCCGTATGTGGATGATATCGTGCTTGTTTCTGCTACAGGAAAACCAATGAAGCGTGAAACAGACCTGATTGACGTATGGTTTGATTCGGGTGCAATGCCGTATGCACAGTTACACTATCCGTTTGAAAACAAGGAAATCGTGGATAACCGTTCATATTATCCGGCTGATTTCATTGCAGAAGGTGTTGACCAGACACGTGGATGGTTCTTTACATTGCATGCAATCGCAACTATGGTGTTCGACAGTGTAGCTTACAAGAACGTAATTTCAAATGGTCTTGTACTTGATAAGAATGGAAACAAGATGTCTAAACGTCTGGGTAATGCTGTAGATCCGTTCGGCGCAATTGAACAGTTCGGCTCAGACCCATTGCGTTGGTATATGATTACGAACTCTTCGCCATGGGATAATCTGAAGTTTGATACTGAAGGTGTGGATGAAGTAAGACGTAAGTTCTTTGGAACACTTTACAATACATATTCATTCTTTGCATTGTATGCAAATGTAGATGGATTTACGTATGCAGAGAATGATGTGCCGGTAGAAGAACGTCCGGAAATCGACCGTTGGATTCTGTCATTGCTCAACTCTTTGATAAAGAGTGTAGACAGCTGCTTGAATGATTATGAACCGACAAAGGCCGGCCGTCTGATTACAGATTTTGTGAATGACAATTTGAGTAACTGGTACGTACGTTTGAACCGTAAACGTTTCTGGGGCAGTGTGATGTCGCAGGATAAGCTTTCGGCTTATCAGACATTATATACTTGTCTGGAAACCGTAGCAAAACTGATGGCTCCTATCGCTCCGTTCTATGCAGACAGACTTTATACAGATTTGATTGCTGTAACTGGACGCGACAACGTTGTTTCTGTACACTTGGCTAAATTCCCTGAAGCAGATGAGTCGCTTATCAATCCAGAACTGGAAGCACGTATGCAGATGGCTCAGGATGTAACTTCTATGGTATTGGCTTTGCGTAGAAAAGTAAATATCAAGGTACGTCAGCCGCTGCAGTGCATCATGGTACCTGTTGTGGATGAAGACCAAAAACGCCATATCGATGCTGTCAAAGACTTGATTATGAACGAGGTTAACGTGAAGGAAATTCGTTTCGTAGAAGGTGCATCTGGCGTATTGGTGAAGAAAGTGAAGTGTGACTTCAAGAAACTGGGCCCGAAGTTTGGAAAACAAATGAAGGCGGTTGCTGCAGCCGTAGCGGAAATGTCGCAGGAAGCTATTACTGAACTGGAAAAGAACGGTTCGTATACGCTTAATCTGGAGGGTACACCTGCTACTATTGAAGCTGCAGATGTTGAAATTTTCAGTGAAGACATACCGGGTTGGCTGGTTGCTAACGAAGGTCGTCTGACTGTGGCGCTTGAAGTGCAGATTACAGATGAATTGCGTCGCGAAGGAATTGCCCGTGAGTTGGTAAATCGTATTCAGAATATCCGTAAGAGCAGTGGTTTTGAAATAACAGACAAGGTAAAGATTACTTTATCAAAAAATTCGAACACGGATGATGCGGTAAATGAATATAATACTTATATTTGCAACCAAGTACTGGCAAACTCTTTGGAATTGGCAGATGAGGTTCCTGGTGGAACTGAGCTGAATTTTGACGATTTCATCTTGTTTATCAGTGTAGAGAAGCAATAAACACACATTATAAATTATTTAAAATCTAACTACTATGGCAGAAAAAACCAGATACTCTGACGCTGAACTCGCTGAGTTCCGTGCCATTATTATGGATAAACTGGAATTGGCTGAACGTGATTATGAGAAGCTGAAAAGAGCAATAATGAATGTTGACGGAAATGACACCGACGATACATCACCTACTTACAAAGTCTTGGAAGAAGGTGCTAATACATTGTCGAAAGAGGAGACTACCCGTCTTGCTGCCCGTCAACTTAAGTTTATCCAGAATTTGCAGGCCGCATTGGTCCGTATCGAAAACAAAACTTATGGAATTTGCCGTGAAACCGGTAAATTGATTCCAGCAGAACGTTTACGTGCAGTACCACATGCTACCTTGAGTATTGAGGCTAAACAGGGTGGTAAACATTAATTTGAAGTTAATAACTCTGAAAGGGGTGGCGGTTTTACTTAAATATGCCGCCACCCTTTTATTTTTATGATGAAGATGAAGTATTTTACACAAGGCAAACTGGCTGCACTGATAATTATTGCTGTACTAGTCATTGACCAGATTATTAAGATTTGGGTGAAAACAAGTATGTATATGCATGAAAGTATACGCATTACTGACTGGTTCTATATATATTTTACAGAGAATAACGGGATGGCATTCGGAATGGAACTCTTTGGCAAACTTTTCCTGACGTCTTTCCGCGTAGTAGCTGTCTGTCTCATTGCATGGTATTTATTCCGGGTTGTAAATAGGCATTATAAGACGGGGTATATTGTATGTCTGTCGCTTATTCTTTCAGGGGCTGTAGGAAATATTATAGACAGTATTTTTTATGGTGAGATTTTCTCGGAAAGCACTCGTACTCAGATTGCATCATGGGTTCCGTTAGGTGAAGGTTATGGCAGTTGGCTGCATGGCAAGGTGGTGGATATGTTTTATTTCCCAATAATCGATACAAACTGGCCTTCGTGGATGCCATTTGTGGGTGGCGAGCATTTTATATTCTTTAGTCCTATCTTTAATTTTGCAGATGCCGCTATCAGTTGTGGTATCATTGCAATGTTGTTGTTTTATAGCCGTTATTTAAATCAGGAATCAGGTTCTAAATCAGAAAAAGCATGAAAAAAAGTATATATCTCTGGGTTTCAGTAGGAATGTCTGCATTGTTAGTATCAGGGTGTGGGAAGAAATACCCGG
>ENA-UEQH01000493-UEQH01000493.1-human-gut-metagenome-genome-assembly--contig:-NODE-493-length-21874-cov-43.284535_pt1 | contig 21874 bp, 19 predicted proteins | sample MGYA00242945_ERZ507943 | MGnify/ENA primary metagenome ERZ507943 (study PRJEB26167, sample SAMN06115418) | human gut metagenome | host: Homo sapiens | place: China:Hubei | collected 2015-03-06... | reverse complement strand
GTGCTTTCGGGTACGCACGAGGATATGATGAAAATACAGGACGAGGGCAGACTTGACGAATGGTGTGATGACAACCTTCAATGGCTACACCGTACATTCGGCAAGGAAAATACAGTTTCGGCAGTCCTGCACATGGATGAGCACACACCGCACATTCATGCCACGGTCGTACCGATAGTAACAGGAAAGCGCAGGAAAGCCAATAAGGAGCAAGAGGATGGTAAACGCTCGTACCGCAAGAAAGCCAATACCGTACGCCTGTGTGCCGATGACGTGCTGACACGTGATAAACTCGTTGCCTACCACGACAGTTACGCAAAAGCAATGGAGAAATATGGCTTGCAACGTGGTGTGCGTGGCTCGGAAGCACGCCATACGACAACCGCCCAATACTACCGTGATTTGAAACGGCATACGGGAGAACTGGAAGCCAACGTGCAGCAGTTGCAGACCGAACAGCGACAGGCGGAACAACAGCTTGACGAAGTGAAACGGGAAATCAAGTCGGAGAAGCTGGAAGCCGCCAAGACGGAAGCTAAGACCGCACTTGTGGCAAAGGTCGGCTCTCTTTTCGGCAGCGGCAAACTCAAGGAGTTGGAAGCCGACAATCATGCCCTGCAAAGCGAGGTTGCAGCCCGTGACGAGAGAATAGAACTATTGCAGCAACAGATTGAGCGGCAGCAAGAGGAACATAACCGCCAACTTATGGAAATGCAAGCCAAGCATCGGAAGGAAATAACGGACAAGGAAGCGGAACACCAAAAGAAGGTATCATTTTTGAAATCCATCATTTCAAAAGCCCAAACATGGTTTTCGCTGTTCCAAGAATTGGTGTATATGGAGAAGTTCTGCCTTAAAGTCGGTTTCAACGAGAGGCAGACCGCTACGCTCATCAGTGGCAAGCCGCTATTCTACGAGGGCGAACTCTATTCGGAGGAACACAAACGGAAGTTCAAGACCGAGAAGGCTGGCTTCCAAATGGTGAAAGACCCGAAAGACAGCTCTAAACTTGCACTTGCCATCAACGGGCAATTGATTGGTGAATGGTTCAGGGAGCAGTTCGATAGGCTATACGCATCCATGCGAAAGACTGTCATATCACCTCGAAGCAGGAAAAGTCTTCGACAATAAGAGTTAATTTGCTTAAACCTAACGGGAAAGGAATAGTCTAATAATTGATTAGGTTATTCCTTTTCGCTATTTTTGTCATATTATCAATGTATCGTGTCATGAAAAGATTCTTCGCCTTCATACTTTTACTTGCGACCGTCTGTGTTGTCCAAGCACAAGAAAACACCGTTCAGGGAGACACGCTTCTCTTATTGGAAAACAAAATCTGGCGGGCAAAATTGCCGGACGAAAAACAATATGTCACGGAAATGGAGTTTCGCGACCATGTTTGGAGGTCTACATTCTTGTACAAGGGGAAAACAGACACGATTGAAACCTCCTACGGGATATGCGGTGATACCATCAAAACGTATGACCGTAAACAATATAAAATACTCGAACTCACAGACAGTACACTGGTTATCCTTTACTTGCCGGAAAGGATGACAATAGGTGTTGGGGCGGTGAAATACATCAATATCGTTAATTCGCCTGCAAAGATGCGTGAGAATGAAAATCGGCTGGACAGTATCTGGCGCAAAGAGGACATCTGGAACAAGGGCATTGCCTCAATATCCGGAAAGCCAATCAAAGACTTGTCAACCATAGAGCCTCCCCGATGGGCGAAATGGGATTACGATTTGGAGAAATATTACACTTCCCAAATGGTTTATCCCGAAGAGCTATTGAAGAAGAACCAAGCCGGATATTCCGTAGTTATGTTCTCTATCGATACATTAGGGTTATCGCGCGGCATTAATATATTGACCACCATACATAAAAAATTCGACAAAGAAGTTATCCGACTGACAAGGGAATTGCCGCATTGCTTACCATGCAGGGATAAGGACGGCAAGCGGATGGAATGTTTCTATACGGTGTATGTACCTTTCTTGCCTCAACACTACAGGGACAGGTTGAAAGCGGATAGCATTGCGGAAGAAGAATTAAAACAAAGTTTCGTAGAATGGGAAACTGTTTCTTCTTTTCAAGACGGGAAGCTATGGTCTGCTCAAAACTACATCACCCAACACTTAAAGTACGACCCTGCATTATTGGGTGATAAACAACAAGTGAGAGGTATCTACACGGCACGGATTGATTCGTATGGAGAAGTGTATGAAGCCAAAGTCTTGCGAAGCTGTGGCATACAGGATTGGGACAACCAAGTATTGGAAATCATCAAAAAGATGCCACGCTGGACACCTACCATAAATTATTATGGAAAGGGAGAATATCGGAAATCCGTATGGACTATACCTATATTTTTTAAGAGGAACAGGAGCTTGATTGCTCGTACAGCTGAAAAGCATCTTGAGGTTGATGTTCCCGTATGTTACTTGAACGAACGTGGAGATACCATTGTTCCGTATGGCAAATACAGGTTCTGTCAAACGGACACGATACGGAATATCGGTTTCGTGTATGAGAACAGACAAAACGCACGGATTGTTTGTATCGACAATCAAGGAAAAGAATTATTCTATGCGTTCCAATATGACAACGGAGCAGATTATGTCAGAGAAGGGCTTTTCCGTATAACAGATGATAAAGGACTGATAGGGTTTGCGGATACATTAGGCAACATAGTAATCAAACCTCAATTCAAATTTGCCTTTCCATTCAAGAACGGCAAAGCAAAAGTCACATTTTCAGGAGAAAGTAAGGACGTTCCCGATTCCAATGGTGAAGAACACTATTGGGATAGCTCTGATTGGTTTTATATAGATAAGAATGGTAAAATGCTAAAACAGTAAATGTATGAAGAAATTGTTTTATTTATTCGTCTTTTTGTCCGTTTGGTCGCTGAAACTGAATGCACAGGACATCGATTTTCCTCTCTCTCAAGCGGAAATAGAGAAGTGTGAAAGCCGTGTACATATCCAGCGGCTTCCCAATGTGGCTGTTACCCTTCCGGACGCTTACAAAATTCGTACCCAACAGCATGTTTACTCGCCTTCAACCAAACAAATTACGCTGGATGTAATCAATGTTGATGCCCCAAGTGCCGAACCGGAATATCATAGGATGAAACATTGGATAAACGGGAAGTGGGAAACGTTTCCATTCATCGACAATCTTGCCTTTGCTGGTGTGGGCAGAGATTTGTCCAAAGGCGATACGTTACCCGAATACATTCATATGTCCGAGTTCTATTCGAGAATCATACCAACTTATCCGTACAACCCGTTTTTTTACCAAGTGTAGGAACTGACGAACTGTATATGGTACATCCGTTTGCACGTTCCGGATGGACGGGTGAAGCCAATTATATGAGAAGTCGTGCACGTCTGGAAGCTGGAGAAGCCATGTTGTTTACCATTCCTGTATCATGGGATGTCAAGCGTATTACCGACCCTAATTATAAAAAACAATTCAGTACTGGGAAATTATCCCCTGGTAAATACAAGATAGGATTGCAATTGGAAATATATATGAATACGAAGTTTATAGTAAAATGAAGCCGTTATGAAATCAATAATTTTAGTTTTAACCATTACGAATTGTATCTCTGTTGTGAATTGTACTAACAACCATAAGCAATTCCAGCCAAAGACGACACAGGACAAGGAATTACCTGTAATCGGAGGAAACGATACGATTACAAATATTAAAATTAGTTCCATGCAAACAGCAAAAGAACAAACATCATTGAAAGAACATGGAATACGACTTACTCTCCAAATGAGTCAACTGGCTAACAATCAAGAATATCTCAATCTATGCAGCAATTCAAAGGATGTCAACAAGGTTGTATCAGATATTTCTCAATGCAAATTCAATATTCCTGAAAAAGTGTTTTGTATAAGCCATTTACAATCACCCTTAAAAGTGTCAGCCAATTCTTGTCCTGAAATCTTTGAAAAGTTGATAAGATCTATTCCGTCTCAATTGAATGCGTTAAGTGGGTCTGCTTTACTTGCAGCTACTTCTCTATTGGTTTCAGAGGATGCTTTTATTTATGAAATGAGTTTAAAAGAACCTGTCATATATTTGTATCACTATAAAGGAGATTGGCAAAGCATGGTCATATTCCGACCGATTCGTGATGGTATCGTACTGGCAAATTCATATTTTGTACATCACAGCATGTTGAGCGAAATCAAAAATAGTAGTGATTTAAAGTCTTTTTTTAGCGATGTGCTGAGAATGGATAAAGTCTATGTTCAAGAGTGCAAATAACTTATTATATTTACTGACATGAAAATAAAAATATTATTATCAATCATCAGCTTGTTATACGTTTCTTCATTAGAAGCACAGATCAACGAATGTTATATAGAAGTGACAGGCACATCCGAAATCGAAATCGTGCCGGACAAAATTCACTACATCATTGAAATCCGCGAATACTTTGAGGAAGAATTTGATGGAAAGTCCAAACCTGAGGAATATCGTACCAAAGTGCCTTTATCAGAGATAGAACAAGGACTCCGGAAGAATCTTAACGAAGCAGGTATAACGCAGGATGCAATCCGTACACAGGAAATTGGTGATTATTGGCGAAAGCAAGGTCAAGACTTCCTGATATCTAAGCAATTTGACATTACGCTAACCGATTTCAAACAGATAGATGAGATAATCAAGCATATAGATACAAAAGGTATCCATACAATGCGTATCGGTGACTTGGAAAACAAGGATATGTTGTCATATCACCAAAAAGGAAAGATAGAAGCACTGAAAGCCGCCCGGCAAAAAGCTACTTATTTAGTTGAAGCCTTGGAAAAGAAATTGGGTGATGTAATTCGCATCGTCGAAGAAGGGGGCAGCAATAATATGTTCCCGTTTGCACAAAGCAATGTCCTGTCATCCGATGCTTCTTCATTCGACAACTTCCGCACCATCAAGAAAAAATATTCCATGCTGGTACGTTTTGAAATCATTGATTAAATGTAAGGCGGACGAAAGGAAAATGCCATATTCTTCTTTTCGTCCGCTTTATTTGTGTATATTTGCATCCGTAAGAGTTACCCAAACAAGCAAAGCGATGCAGACCACGGCAATTAGAACGGTTGCCAAATCATTACCCCAAAACAAGGTAATCCTTCTAACTTGTTTAATATCAAATAGCTATATTCCTTATACAGGTTTACTGAAAGAAGGTACGGTGGTAGCAGATTCGGATGCGAACCCGGAAAAAGCGAAGGAGGATTGATTATGAAGTTGCAGTATTTTATAGACCGTCCCATCCTGTCTATTGTCATTTCGGTCGTTATTCTGGTAGCCGGACTGATTGGGCTTTATGCTTTGTCGGTCGAACAGTATCCTGATATTGCTCCGCCTACAATCCGTGTATCTACTACTTACAGTGGCGCTAATGCAGAGGCAGTACAGAAAAGTGTTATCGTTCCTTTGGAAGAAGCTATAAATGGTGTAGAAAACATGACTTACATGACATCTACTGCCAGCAATACGGGTAGTGCGGAAATTACAGTCTACTTCAAGCAGGGCAGTGATCCGGATATGGCTGCCGTCAATGTGCAGAACAAGGTTTCCACGGCTACTTCTTTGTTGCCTGCCGAAGTTACCAAAGTGGGGGTGACTACCATGAAACGCCAAAGCAGTATGCTGAAAATTTTCGGACTGTATAGCCCGAACGGGACTTACGATGAAACGTTCCTTACCAATTATCTCACCATTAACATCAAGCCGCAGATACAGCGAATTTCCGGTGTCGGCGAGGTGAATGTGATGGGAGGTGATTATGCGATGCGTATTTGGCTGAAGCCCGATGTTATGGCTCAATACGAGCTGGAACCCTCTGATGTGGAAACACAGCCCTTTCCAGTCAGAATATTGAAGCTTCAACGGGAGCTGTCGGTGAGGATTCCAAAAATGTGTATCAGTATACGTTGAAATACCGTGGGCGTCTGGAAAAGGAGCAGGAGTTTGAAGAGATTGTTATCAAGGCTTTCGATGATGGTAGGGTGCTCAAGTTAAAGGATATTGCCACTGTCGAGCTGGGAGCTCAGAGCTATACATATACCGGCAGTGTAAACGGTGCTACCGGTACTACCTGTATGATTGATCAGACAGCAGGGACTAATGCCAACGAGATTATTACCGAGATAGATGCCTATTTGGATGAACTGCAGGAAACGCTCCCGGCAGATATGGAAATTGTGGAGCTGATGAGTACCAAGAACTTCTTGGATGCTTCTATTGCCGAAGTAATCAAAACACTGCTTGAAGCTATTGTCCTTGTAGTTCTTGTTGTATATTTTTTCTTACAGAATCCACGTGCTACACTGATTCCTACAGTCAGTATTTTCGTTTCGCTTATCGGTACGTTTGCCATACTTTATATAGCAGGTTTCAGCATCAACTTGCTTACCTTGTTTGCATTGGTTCTGGCGATTGGTACGATTGTAGATGATGCCATCATCGTGGTCGAGGCCGTGCAAGTGCGTTTTGATGAAGGTTACCGCTCCCCTTATAAAGCTTCGGTCGATGCGATGGGAGGCATCTCTTCGGCCATCGTTACTTCTACGCTCGTATTCATGGCCGTGTTTGTGCCGGTTTCATTCATGGGTGGAACATCGGGTGTATTTTATACACAGTTTGGTATTACCATGGCGGTAGCTGTAGGTATATCTGCTATCAATGCACTGACACTTTCACCGGCATTGTGTGCGTTGATTTTACGGCCGAATGAAATGCTGGTGGATGGATGTAAGCCGGAATTCTCTACACGTTTCCGCATGGCTTTCGATTCTGCATTCAAGCGTATCGTCTTGAAATACAAAATGGGAGCTAAATTTTTTATCAAACGTAAATGGCTGGCATGGAGTGCGTTTGGAGCTTCTGTGTTTTTGCTGGTTTATTTTATGGGTACCACGAAGACCAGCTTGGTTCCTTCGGAAGATACAGGCTCTATTTTTGTAAGCTTGGATGCTCCGGCTGGCAGTACACTGGCCGAAACCGTGTCCATCATGAATAAAGTAGAAGAGGAGCTGAAGGCTATCCCTCAAATTGATAATTTTAATAAGATTGCAGGTTTTGGCATGGGCTCGGGCAGCGGTGCATCCCATGGAATGTTTATCATCAAGCTGAAGCATTGGGATGAACGTCAGGGCAAGGAAAACAGTGTGGATGCTATTTCTGCCGAGATATACCGCCGTACAGCCTCTATCAAGAATGCCAGTATTTTTGTTTTCTCTCCTCCTATGATTTCCGGATACGGAACGGGTAATAGTTTTGAACTTTATATGCAGGACCGTTCGGGAAAAGGTATCGAAGCTTTGAATAAGGTTACCGACGATTTTCTGGTTGCGCTGAACCGGCGTCCGGAAATTCAGATGGCTTATACTTCGTTCAGTGCACGTTTCCCACAGTACCGTGTGGATGTGGACGAGGCGCAATGCCAGCGTGCCGGTATTACTACAGAAAAGGTCCTGTCTGTACTCTCCGGTTACTTGGGTAGCATTTATGCTTCCAATTTCAATCGTTTTACCAAACTTTACAGGGTGATTATTCAGGCTCCTTCGGAGGAAAGAAAAAATCTTCAGTCACTGGATAATATCTATGTAAAGACGGCCGACGGTATGGCACCGGTCAGTCAGTTTGTAAAGCTGGCTAAGACGTATGGGGCGGAGTCACTGACGCGCTTCAACATGTTCTCATCCATTAATGTTCAAGGCATGCCTGCCAGCGGGTATAGTTCGGGCGATGTCATTAATGCGGTGAAAGAGGTAGCAGCGCAGACTTTACCTACCGGTTACGGTTATGAGTTCTCGGGAATGACGCGAGAAGAGGAACAGATGGCCAATTCGCATGACACGGTTATTATTTATGCTGTATGTATTTTGTTTATTTATTTGATTCTGTGTGCGTTGTATGAAAGCTTGTTCGTGCCGATGGCTGTAATTCTTTCAGTGCCCTTTGGCTTGATGGGTAGTTTCCTGTTTGCCCGCCTGTGGGGGATCGAGAACAATATCTATTTGCAGACCGGATTAATTATGCTGATTGGTTTGTTGTCTAAAACAGCGATTCTGCTTACCGAATATGCTACAGAGCGGCGCAAGGAAGGTATGTCGCTTTCGCAAGCTGCGGTTTCTGCGGCAGGAGTACGTCTGCGTCCTATTTTGATGACCGCCCTTACCATGATATTCGGATTGCTTCCGCTTATGTTTGCATCGGGAGTAGGAGCCAATGGAAATATTTCGTTAGGTGTAGGTGCGGTAGGTGGAATGCTGATAGGTACGGTGGCTTTACTGTTTGTGACACCTGCATTTTTCATTACTTTCCAGTATGTGGAGGAAAAAGTTATGGGTAAACGAAAAGAAGACAGAAAATTATGAAACGGATATTGTATATAATAGGATGTGTGACGGCACTGAGCAGCTGTCGTATTTATAGTAGTTATCAGCGTCCGGATGGATTGCCCACAGATAGTCTGTTCCGTGATACCACGATTGTTTCGGCTGACGATTCTCTTTCGTTTGGCGATCTTCCCTGGGAGGACGTATTTGGTGACCCGCAATTGCAGGAACTGATTCGCTACGGATTGGCACATAATACCGATATGCAGACAGCCCTGTTGCGCCTGGATGAAGCGAAGGCGCAGTTATTGTCGGCTAAGTTGGCTTTTTTACCGTCACTGACACTGTCGCCTCAGGGTACACTGACCAGTACCGATGGTAGCAAGACGGTAAAAACGTATGAATTACCGCTGCAGGCTAGTTGGGAGGTCGATTTGTTCGGCAGTCTGCGCAATGCGAAGAAAGGTGCGCAGGCAACTTTGCTGCAACAGCAAGCCTATCAGCAGGCGGTACGCTCGGAACTGATAGCCAGTATAGCCAATCATTATTATTCGTTGCTGATGCTGGACGAGCAGATAGATATCAGTTCTTCGACAATGGAGGTGTGGAAAGATCAGGTTCGTCTGATGGAAGCCAAACTGAAGGTTGGAGAGGAAAATGAGAATGCCGTCACTCAGGCACGTGCCAGTCTGTACGAACTCGAAGCGACACACAATGACCTGCTCCGTCAGCAGCGGGAAGCCGAAAATTCGCTTTGTACATTGCTGGGTATGACGTGCAGGACTGTCGGTCGTGGTAAATTAAGCGAACAGGTTTTCCCGGAAACTTTTCAGACGGGAGCTCCTTTGCGTTTACTTGCCCGTCGTCCGGATGTGGTACAGGCGGAAATGACGTTGGTCAGTGCTTATTATTCAGTCAACCAGGCGCGTTCTGCTTTTTATCCCAATCTCACGCTGACAGGGAGTGCCGGATGGACCAATTCCTTGGGACAGACGATCACCAATCCTGGCGGTTGGATTCTTTCGGCTGTAGCCTCACTCACTCAGCCTATTTTTAACCGCGGAAAACTGATATCCAACCTGCGCGTATCGAAGGACGAAGAACAGATTGCTTTGCTGGGATACAAGCAGACTTTGCTGGAGGCCGGACAGGAAGTAAATGATGCTTTGTATGCGGTGTCTTCTGTTCGCAGGACTTTAGATAGTCATCGCAAGCAATGTCAAGAGTTGGAGCGCAGTATTGTCACGGCCGAAGCACTTTATCGCACGGGCAATGCTACTTATCTGGAGTTGCTGTCTGCCCGACAGGCGTTGCTGAGTGCCCGTCTGAATGTGGTGACTGATGGTTTTACCTATTGTCAGTCGGTTATCAGCCTGTATAATGCTTTAGGTGGCGGAGCAGGAGGGGTGTAAAACCGTTTTGTTTTATAGATTGTGTAGGTCTGTATTATATAATGTCGGAATGAAATATTTTTTCTGCATCATTGTAAATAGTTTGACATGGTTTTCTCATGACAGAATACTATCTTTGTCTCACAATTGTGTATTACTGCTTTAAATATATTATTATGAGAAAAATTCTATTGAGTGTAGCTGCTATGGCTCTTATGGCTTTTCAGTCAGTAGCTCAGACAGCTACGCATGAACTGAAATTCGATGAAAACGGAAAATTCAAAATCGTACAGTTTACAGACCTGCACATCCGCTGGCAGGACAAGCGGTCGGATATCGCATTCGAGTGTATGAAGAATACAATCGAGGCGGAGCGTCCGGACCTGATTGTCATTACGGGAGATATTATCTACAGTGCGCCTGCCGACGAGAATTTCAAGCATGTCATGGAGTTCATTTCGCAATACAAAATTCCGTTTGCACTGGCCTTTGGTAATCACGACCGTCAGCAGGGACTTACCAATGCGCAGTTGCTGGAAATTGCCCGGAAGGTTCCCTATTGTGTTGCTTCGGATGTAGAAGGGGTTACAGGCGATGGTAACTATGTGCTGGAAGTGAAAGCGCACAACAGCGACCAGAACCGCATGATTCTTTATTTCCTGGACTCACACGAAGATTCGTTGCTGAAGGAGCAGGGTGTAGGTGGATACGATTACATCCATCTGGACCAGATAAACTGGTATGCCAAGACCAGTGACGCTTACACACGTGCGAATGATAACAAGCCGTTGCCTTCACTGGCTTTCTTCCACATACCGTTGCAGGAATATAATATGGCGGCAAGTGACGAGAATACCACACTGTATGGCATCCGCAGGGAACGGGCTTGCTCGGCTAATCTGAATACCGGACTCTTTGCGGCAATGAAGGAAAAAGGTGATATCATGGGTATCTTTGTCGGACACGACCACGATAACGATTATGCTGTAAACTGGTACAACATTCTGCTGGCTTACGGTCGCTTTACTGGCGGACCAACCGAGTATATCCATATTCCAAATGGTGCCCGCGTAATCGAACTCACCGAGGGTGAACGGGTTATTTCTTCGTATATCCGCCTGACGAACGGTGAGATTGAGCAGAAGAAAGTCTTCCCGAAAGATTACGTAAAATAACCGGCTTCCCGAACAACAGCCGGAATAACGCTGTCGTTTTGCTTTATCATTGGTGTGATAAACTTTTATGATTGATATGGCAAACTTTCTGCTTATGTTTGACAGGCGTTTATCTTAATAATGATAAACTGAATATCTACGGTTGCGCAGGATAGCTGATAAGCCTGATTGAGCTGTATCATAGAAAAAGCCGACTTTGCAATTGCTTTGTGCATTTTGCGAAGTCGGCTTCTTTTATGTGTTGGGGATAGCGGAATCAGTAATCTATCTTGTCAAGAATTCCCTGGACGTAGGCGATGGTTACCCCGTAGTTGGTCATGGGAACCTGCTGCTTGCGTGCCTGTGCAATGCGTTGTAAGACGTATTTGCGATTGAACATGCAGGCACCGCAGTGGATGACGAGCTGATAGGGAGTCAGGTCTTCCGGGAAATCGGCTCCCGACACAATGTCGATGGTCAGTCCCTGTCCGAATCGCTTGCGCAGCATGGCAGGAATCTTTACACGGCCAATGTCTTCGGTGAGCGGAGCATGGGTACAGGCTTCGGCTATCAGTACACGCGATTGTTCGGTAAGGCGGTCGATGGCATTGGCACCCTCCAGATAGTAATCGATGTCACCCTTGTATTGGGCAAACAAAACCGAAAAGGAGGTCAGCCGGCTTTCGGGCGGCTTCTGTTCGTATACCGTCTTGAATACCTGCGAATCGGTGATGATAAGGGCAGGGGGCTGTGCCAATGCACCTAGTGTAGCCTGAAGCTTGTCGGTGGTGCAGCAGGAAACAATGCACTTGCGGTCCAGCAACTCGCGCAGCGTTTGCACCTGCGGCAGGATGAGTCGTCCTTTGGGAGCCTGAATGTCCTGTGGCATTACCAGCAGCACGACGTCGTTTTCTTTGACCAGCCGGCCGGTAATACCGGTGCTCATGGTTTCATCGGGCAGCTTGCCTATCAGGGCACGACGGATGTCTTCGATGTTCGATTTATGGGCAGCGCTGACGATGAGCGGGACTTGCTGCAGTTGTTGCTCGATAGTCCGTGCCGTGGCAAGCGGGTCTTCCAGCAGGTCGGATTTGTTGAGCAATACGATGACCGGAATATTCTTCTCGGCGAGCATATCCTTCCACTGTTTTTCGCGGGATACATCGGCATCGGTGCATACCAGCAGTGCGATGTCCGTGCGGTCCATGGCACGCAGGGTCTGGCGGACACGCAGTCCGCCCAGTTCGCCTTCGTCGTCCAGTCCGGCAGTGTCGATAAATACGCACGGACCGATGCCGTGTATTTCCATCGACTTATACACGGGGTCGGTGGTTGTTCCGGCATATTCGGAAACCACGGCAACCTCCTGGCCTGTCAGCGCGTTGATGAGCGACGACTTACCGCTGTTGCGCTTGCCAAACAGACCGATGTGGATGCGGTTGGCGCGGGGAGTATCTTGTAATGACATAATTGTAAATGTAGAATAAGTGACTGACGCTTAGAATCTGAAATCTCTTTTTCCTTCGGCAATGCGCTCCAGGTTCTCCAGTGCACGGCGACGGATGGCCGGATTGGGAATCTGTTCCATCTGTTCGCGTATCATCTGTACTCCCAGTTCACGGGTTTCCGGAGAGGCATAATCTTCCAGATATTCCTGCAGCGTCATCAGGGCATTCGGCGCACAGCAGTTGGCTATCTGTCCCGTTTTGACGAGTGACATGAAGCGGTCGCCTGTACGTCCTTCGCGGTAGCAGGCCGTGCAGAAACTGGGCACGTAACCCAACTTGAGCAGCCAGGCCACAATCTCGTCCAGCGTGCGCGTATCGCTTACATCAAACTGGGCCGAGTTTTCTTCGTCCGGCTCGTGTTCGGCATATCCGCCTACGCTGGTGCGTGAACCGCCGCTGATTTGCGATACACCCAGGGCCAGTACTTTCTCACGCGAGCGTTGTGATTCGCGGGTGGAGATAATCATGCCGGTGTAGGGCACACTGATGCGGATTACGGCTACTATCTTCTGGAAAATCTCGTCGGAAATGGCATTCTCGAAATCGGCGGCGTTGATATCGTCGGCCGAGCAGATGCGCGGTACGCTGATGGTGTGCGGACCTACTCCGTAGGTAGCTTCCAGGTGTTCGGCATGCATGAGCAGACCTACAAAGTCGTATCGGTAGGTATTCAGACCGAACAGTACGCCGATACCTACATCATCGATGCCGCCCTGCATGGCGCGGTCCATGGCTTCCGTATGGTAGGCATAATTACTCTTCGGTCCCCGTGGATGCAGTTTCTCGTAGTTCTCCTTGTGGTAAGTCTCCTGAAACAGGATGTAAGTACCGATGCCGGCATCGTGCAGTCGCTTGTAGTTCTCTACCGTAGTGGCAGCGATGTTCACGTTGACACGGCGGATGGCTCCGTTTTTATGCTTGATGCTGTAGATGGTCTGAATGGATTCCAGGATGTATTCGATAGGGTTGTGAAGCGGGTCTTCGCCGGCTTCGAGTGCCAGTCGCTTGTGTCCCATATCCTGCAACGCAATCACTTCCTTGCGGATTTCCTCCTGCGTGAGCTTCTTGCGGGCAATGGTTTTGTTCTTAACGTGATACGGGCAGTATACGCAACTGTTGACACAATAGTTTGACAGGTAGAGTGGCGCAAACATCACGATGCGGTTGCCGTAGAACCGTTGCTTGATCTCGCGTGCCAGTGCATAAATTTCTTCAATCAGAGCGGGGTCTGTACATTCCAGCAGTACGGCGGCTTCGCGGTGATTCAAACCTTTGCAGTTGCGTGCTTTATCGATGATAGAGCGAATGAGCTCATGGTTATCTTTATTTTTACTGGCATACTCCAGTGTGTCGAGTATTTCTCCGTGGTGGATAAACTCTTCTGCTTTCGTTGAATCTGTTTTGTACATCATTGTATCTTCTGTCTAAAAGGGTCATATATAAGAGGGGCATCGCTACGGTCGGGCTCAGGCGGGAGTACCCGGATAGTCTCCGCGGCTCATGTCGATGGTATAGCCTATCGCTTCCAGTCGTTGCGACAGCAGGCGGATACCTTCGGCGGCTTCGGCGCCCATGGATGCTTTGTTGTTGTAGAGCGCATACTGACTGCGCAGGTCGGCAGGCGAGAGGTTGGGCATTACGACGTTGGCCCCGGCCAGTATTCCTCTTTCGCGTCCGTCGGGTGAGAGGGTAGCCAGTGCTGTAGTCGATGGAATCAGTGCCTGCGGGTGCATCAGTCGGAAGATGGACAGCAGGAGCAGGGTAAGCTCCAGTGAACCTGGCGGGCAAGTGCCGAAAGGAGTATCCTTGTGTGGGAGGAAAGGACCGATGCCAATCATCTGCGGCTGTAGCTGCTGGATGTAGAGCAGGTCTTCGATGAGATGCTCGACGGTCTGTCCCGGACTGCCTACCATGATGCCGGTTCCGGTCTGGAAACCAATTTCCTTCAAATCCTTCAGGCAGCGCAGACGGTTGTCCAGCGACATGCTTTCGGGATGCAACTGGCGGTAGTGTGCGGCATTGTGGGTTTCGTGTCGGAGCAGGTAGCGGTTTGCGCCGGCCAGAAAATATTGCCGGTAGGTTTCTGTACTCTTTTCGCCCAGCGAAAGGGTGATGGCTGCATCGGGAAAACGGGAACGGATACGGGTTACGGTATCGATGATGAATTCGTCGGTGTGACCGCCTGTTTCGCCTCCTTGCAGTACGAAAGTGCGGAATCCCAGCCGGTATCCTTCTTCGCAGCAGGCCAGAATCTGTTCGGCACTGAGGCTGTAGCGCTCTATGCATTTATTTCCCCGGCGGATACCACAGTAATAGCAATCGTTGTGGCAACTGTTGGTTATTTCGATAAGGCCGCGCAGATATACGCGATTCCCAAAATGCTCGCGGGCTACCGAGCGGGCCAGCTCGTTGATATAGGCCAGAGTGCCAGTGTGGTATTCGGTGAGGAGAATACGAAATTCATCGGGAGCGAGTGTCCGTTCCCGATGAAGTCGTTCTATGTATTGCCGGATAACAAGATCTCTCATGAGATGCTTATTTGTTTTCCGGTTCTTCGTATTTGAGGGTACGTTTCAGCAAGTCCTGGTTGAGCTGACGGCGTCCGGCAACAGGGTCGTTGTGTGCGCTAGGACCGGTTACACATCCGCCTTCGCAAGCCATCATTTCGATGAACTGTGCATCTACCTTTCCGGTTTTAGCGTATGCACGCAGCACACCGATGTTCTTCTTGTTGAAGTCGGAAATCTGCATCATCTTGATGCCTTCAGCCTTCGAACCCAGGTAAGCCTTAACGGCACCTGCTACACCGCCTGCCTGTGCAAATCCGTGTGCTTCGCAAACAGATTCGTAGGCTACCTTGTACGGATCTGCCTTGTCAAGCTCGATACCCAGTCCGTTCAGTACCGGATGCAACTCTTCGAAAGTCATCACGAAGTCTACGCATTCGTCGCGCTGTGCTTCCTTGCGTTTCGCAATACACGGGCCGATGAAGGCGATTTTTGCGTTCGGGTATTTCTCGCGTGCAATGCGTGCAGCGTAATACATCGGAGAACCGGTGGTTGAGATATATGGTTTAATGGCAGGGATATGCTTGTTGGCCAGTTCGATGTACGACGGACAGCAAGAAGTAGTCATGAACTTCTGGCCTTCTGCAATCTTTTCGAGCAATTCGTGTGCTTCGTGGCTGGTAGTCTGCATGGCTCCTTCGGCAACTTCCACTACATCGGCAAATCCCATCTGCTTCAGTGCTCCGTATACTTTTTCGATAGGAGCATTGAACTGTCCTAGAATAGAAGGTGCAGGGATGGCAATTACCTGTTCGCCGCTGCGGATGGCTTCCAGAATGTCGAATACCTGCGAGATTTCGAAGATGGCTCCGAAAGGACAAGCGTTAAGACACTTGCCGCAGTAGATACACTTGGTCTCGTCGATATGCTCGATGTTGTTTTCATCTTTGCTGATGGCTTTTACTGGACATGCTTCTTCGCAAGGTACGGGGATGTATACGATAGCGTGGTACGGACAGCTCTTATGGCAGAGTCCGCAGCTGATACACTTATCGTGGTCGATAGATGCCTGTCCGGTCTTGCGGTTGAAGTTGATGGCTCCTTTAGGGCAGTTCATGTAGCAGCTGCGTGCCACACATCCGCGGCAAAGGTTACTTACTTCGTAGTTGACCTGTACACAAGAAGAGCATGCCTCGTCGATAACGCAGAGAATGTTTTCCTTGATTTTACCACCGCGTTTCAATGCCTTTCTGGCATATTCTGACAGGGGAGTAAGCTCGTCTGTTTCATCGCTCATATCGCAACCCAGCAACGGGAGGATTTTATATTTGTTTACGGCACGTTCCTTGTGAATACAGCAACGGCCGGCTGGATGAGAGCGGCGCGGACTGAATTCGATAGGTATACGGTCTACTTTTTCTATCAACTCGTTTTCTTTCCAAAGTGCTACCAGATTCTCCAGCAGTCTGTGCCGGACAATCATTACATTATTAGTAAAAGCCATACTTGTTACGTAGTTATATTAGTAATCTGTTAGTTATTTTTGCTTGATTCCCAAAGATAGAAAATCTTGGGGAAATTACAAGAAGTCTTTCTTATATTTCGATGCTGACAATACCGCCATAGGGAGTCAAGTGGTCCCAGGCTTCTTCTTTGGTATAGATTCCGGCATAAAGCTGGGCGCAAAGCAACACACCTCCGTGTGCGAAAATAGCGACCTGATTGTCTTTTCCGGCTTTCAGTTCATCGAGGAATGCGGCCACACGCTCGTACTGATCCTGGAACGACTCTCCGTTTCGGGGGCGTACGTAGTAGTAATTCTCATACCACTCGTTGATGAGCGGGTCGGTAATCTCGTCAAAGCGCTGCATTTCCCAGTCGCCGAAATTAATTTCCATCAGACGGTCGTCTCTAGTAGCATCCGGATAGCCACAATATGTAGCCAGCTTGACAGCACGACTTAGCGGACTGGTGTATACGTGGTCGAATACCAGTCCTTCCAACTGTTTGCGGGTTTGCTCTGCTTCTTCCGGAAAACTTGCATTCAGAGGGACATCACTTTGTCCGTAGCAGGTTCCGGGAATTACGTTTACCGATGTATGTCTGATGAGGTATACTTTCATATTGCTGATGTGAAGTTATTCTTCGTTTGCAGTGCGCAGGATGAGTGAAGTGGCTCCCAGGGTAATGATGGCGCCTTCTTCGATGCGGATGCGGTCTTTGGCACCCAGTATCTCGTTCATATAGAATGTACCGGTTACGCTGTCGTTGTCGCGCAGGGTATAGACAATGTTGCCTTGCTTGTTGCGCTTAACGTTGATGATGCAATGACGGCGGTCCATGCTGGGGTCATTGGTCTCGATGGCAATGTCTACCTCTGTACCTTTGCAGCGGCGGCCTATTACATTGTCGCCTTCCTTGAGGGGAAGTACCTGCTTGTAGCCGAATACGTTTTCTACCACAACGATGTTTCCAAATTCTTCCTTTCCTTCATTTTCGTCGATGACTTCTTCTTTACGCGGTGCATTCAGCTTTGATTTTCCGATGCGTATGCCAAACTGTTTTTTGCATTCGTCACACACAAAAACCAGTGACTGGCCTTCACTGTATTTTGTTTCATCGAACAGGATATAATGGTCGCATTTGGGGCATCTAACTCTTTTCATCTATAAAATTGCTTATATATAAGTATATGTATAATGATTATTTCTGTGCTGAAAGAACCCATGCACTCGAATAATCTTTTCCTTTTCGCAGTTCGTTTACCTTCTGCTGTGCTGCTTCACGGCTTGAATAAGTGTACAGGGCAATACGGTGTTTGTTGTTCAGATGTACGGCCTGAGCCTGAGCGAATCCTTTGCTTTGCAGTTTCTTGGCACCGTTTTCAGCGTCTTCACGTGTGGAAACACTGGATACGATTACATAGTATGCAGCAGAGGTTTTGCTGTTTTTAGCTTGTTCGCTTTTCTGTGCCGGAGTTTCTTTTGCTGCGCGGTTTTCAGCCTTTTCACTTTTCTTTTCGGCGGCATTGTTAGAAGCAGTCTGTGCTTTTACAGCTTTATCAGCTTTTTGTTCTGCTTTTTCAGCTTTCTTTTCCACTTTTTCTACTTTCACAGCTACAGGTTTCAGCGTGTTGATGTTGTTTTTTACACGTACTTGCTGCTGTGCCGGTGTATTGCTGTGTTGTACTGTTGTAGCAAACGATTGGTTACGGATTGCCTCGAACAGTCCGCTACTTCCAAGTGAAGCGTAGCTGGTCTCGTCTATGTAGGTGTTCTGTACAGGAGACGATAAGGCAAAGAACAGCAGGACTGCGGCTGCAGCTGCAACCATGTTTCCCCACCATTTGCGCAATGTTTCTCCAGAGATGCTATGCGGTTTCTCATCGGTAGCTTGCTGTGTGGCTTTCGGAAGTGTACGAACCTTCGCTACAGGTTGCTCTACCAAAGATGGCAACGGACTTAATTTTACACTTTCCAATCCGTACAGAGCCGGAGTAGAGGATACTTCAGGCTCGAATCCATATCGGTTGTCTATCGTATAATAAAGTTTACCTACGCCGTTCAACGCTACAACACTTTCAGCATACAGTTGCTCTTTCAGCTCGGCTACCGCCTTTTCTATCATGCGGGTAGCATCCGGAAAGTCTGTGTTGCAGGCTTGCATGTAGGATTGCGCCAGCACACCATCGTTGATGACAAGCTGGGGGTTAAAACCGAATGTACGCATGGGCGGTACCCACTCGTTTCGTGTTTCGTCGAAATGAGCCGGCTGATAGTGGGCGATGAAACCACCCAAGCCCGGAACAATAACACAGTTATTCTCCAGTAAAAGTACTTCTATGTGTTTTGCGAGTTTTTTCATATTGCAAATTTAATATTTTTCTGCTATTCGAAGACGATATGTTGGGGTAAAATTATTTATGCAGTAATTTTTTTGTGTACATTTGCACCGTCATTAACGACAATCTTTACATAAAAACAGAAGATAATATGAATATAGCGATTGTAGGAACGGGATACGTGGGTCTTGTTTCGGGTACATGTTTTGCCGAAACAGGAGCAAATGTAGTTTGTATTGATACGAATGCGCAGAAAATAGCAGATCTGCAAAAGGGAATCATTCCCATTTATGAGCCAGGACTGGAAAGTATGGTGGCCCGTAACGTGAAGGCTGGACGCCTGCGCTTTTCTACATCTCTTGAAGAGTGTCTGGATGATGTAAGTATTGTATTCAGTGCTGTGGGAACTCCACCCGATGAAGATGGCAGCGCGGATTTGTCGTATGTATTGGAGGTAGCCCGTACCATCGGACGGAACATGAAAAAATACGTGCTCGTAGTTACAAAGAGTACGGTGCCGGTAGGTACGGCTCAGAAGGTAAAACAGGCTATCCGCGAAGAATTGGACAAGCGGGGAGTTGACGTCGATTTCGATGTGGCATCTAATCCGGAATTCCTGAAAGAGGGAAATGCCATCGACGACTTTATGAGTCCGGACCGTGTGGTAGTCGGAGTGGAGTCGGAGCGTGCCAAGCAGTTGATGACGCGTCTGTATAAGCCTTTCATGCTGGTCAATTTCCGTGTTATTTTTATGGACATTCCTTCGGCTGAAATGACAAAATATGCTGCCAACTCTATGCTGGCTACACGCATCAGTTTTATGAATGATATTGCCAACTTGTGCGAACTGGTAGGTGCGGATGTGAATATGGTGCGGGCAGGTATCGGTTCAGACAGTCGTATCGGCCGTAAGTTCTTGTATCCGGGTTGTGGATACGGTGGCTCTTGCTTCCCGAAGGATGTAAAGGCACTGATAAAAACGGCCGAACAAAATGGGTATAACATGCGGGTATTGAAAGCAGTAGAGGAAGTGAATGAAAATCAGAAGATGCTGCTTTTTAATAAGTTAAGCCGATATTTTAAAGGAGAACTTCAAGGTAAGACGATTGCTGTATGGGGGTTGGCCTTTAAGCCCGAAACTGATGACATGCGTGAAGCTCCTTCACTTGTCTTGATAAAGAAGCTGCGCGAAGCGGGTTGCCGTGTGCGTGTGTACGATCCGGCTGCTATGAACGAGTGCAAGCGTAGGATGGGTGATGTGGTATATTATGCCTGCGACATGTACGATGCGTTATTGGATGCCGATGCTTTGTTGTTACTCACGGAGTGGAAAGAATTCCGTCTGCCGGCTTGGGGCGTAATCAAGAAAACGATGAACTGTCCGGTAATATTCGATGGACGTAACATCTACGACAGCGAGGATTTGCACGCGCAGGGATTTGAGTATTATTGTATCGGTAAATAAAAAAGGAGTGAGGTATTGGCATGAAGTTATCAGCTGGAAAGATAGGAATTTTGCTGTTTTCTGTCGCCGTAGCTGGCTGTGGACAGCAGGCGGCAAGGGAACAGCAGGAAATGCAGGAAGCAGACAAGCAGTCGCATGCTTATCTGCAAGGTGTCTGGGTAGATAATACGACTGAAGTCCCTGTATTCCGTATAGAAGGTGATACCGTTTATTATCCTGATGCATTGCGGGCTGCTTCGTATTTTGAAGTGAAAGGGGATACATTTACTACGTATGGTGGACAGGTTACTGCTTATTACATGGAGCGCCTTTCGGACGGATATTTGACACTGCGTTCGTCTGGCGGTGATTTAATCTCTTTGTATAAATCAGATGATGACAGTTATGACAGTCTGGCGTTTGCTCCTGCTGATACTGATATGGAACCGGTAGAACCGCAGGTTATCGAAAAAGACTCGGTAGTAGTATTTGACGGAACCCGTTTTCGTGGCTACGTTTATATCAACCCTTCACAGATAAAAGTTATCCGTTCGGGCATTTCGCAGGAAGGTATGAGTGTGGATAATGTCTATTACGATAATATCATACACATTTGTGTGTATAAAGGAAAGCAGCGGCTGTTTTCTAAAGATATATCGAAGCCGATGTTTGGCAGTGTGATACCCGAAAACTTCCTGAAAGTTTCTATATTGGAAGATATGGATTTTATTGGGGTGAATGATGAAGGCTATAAATATAGGGCTACAGTGGGAGACCCTGAAGGTACAGCCTGTTATTATGTAGATTTACTGATAGATAAAACTGGGAATATCGAATATAAAATAAAGCAGTGAACTCAAAAGATGGGTTCACTGCTTTATTTTATGATAGGGCATTAATGGAATTATTCTGTATCCTTGTGCTATTGCTTAGGAGTTTCTTCTTTGCTTTTTGAAGCTGGTTTTCCGCCTTTACGATTGCGTTTGTTGTTTCCGGAACTGCGTTTGCTTTTCTTTGCTTTTTCTTTGGGTGCATATTCTGGAGTCTCACCAAGTTCCTCAGGAACAGGGAGCTTGTAGATGTCTTTTCCCAGGAAGTTCTCGATTGATTTAAATTTAGTCTGCTCTGCCTCGCTTACGAATGTAATGGCGCAACCGTCATTATTGGCACGTGCGGTACGTCCGATTCGGTGTACATAGTCTTCGCTGTCGTGCGGTACATCGTAATTGATGACCAGACGGATATCGTCTATGTCAATACCTCTTGCTACGATATCGGTGGCTATCAGAATATTGATTCTTCCGTTCTTAAATTCGTGCATGATTTCTTCACGCTGGCTTTGGTCAAGGTCTGAGTGCATTTCTCCGACGTTCATGTGCATGCGCTTCAGTGCCTTTGTGATTTCCTTAACCTTCAGTTTGGAAGATGCAAAAAGAATCACTCTTTCGGGTACCTGAGTCTCAAACAGCGATTGTATGATGGCTAGTTTTTGCTGCTCATAGCAAATATAGGCTACCTGGATGATTTTTTCTGCCGGTTTAGATACTGCTAGCTTTACTTCTACCGGATCGGTCAGGATGGTTTGGGCCAATTGCTGAATCTTGGCGGGCATGGTAGCAGAGAACATGATGGTCTGTCTTTCTTTCGGCAGCAG
>ENA-UEQH01000488-UEQH01000488.1-human-gut-metagenome-genome-assembly--contig:-NODE-488-length-22084-cov-20.632844_pt1 | contig 22084 bp, 19 predicted proteins | sample MGYA00242945_ERZ507943 | MGnify/ENA primary metagenome ERZ507943 (study PRJEB26167, sample SAMN06115418) | human gut metagenome | host: Homo sapiens | place: China:Hubei | collected 2015-03-06... | reverse complement strand
GGAGAAAGGATTAGAATTTATAAAAATTTAGCACTTGTTTATTTGTAAAAAAGTGCGTAATATTGTGAATGGCGTTTTTAGGGTCTGAAATATTCATATCAATTAACAAGTGAATTTTATGACAGAAGAGTTTTTGCAGTATGTATGGGCGAATTCGCTTTTCACGAGTACGGTGTGTGTGTCAACCAAGGGGAAAAGAGTAGAGATTTTGAATGTCGGTTTTCAGAATCGGGATGCCGGACCGGATTTCTTTAATGCTAAGGTGCGTATCAATGATGTCGTGCAAGTGGGAAACGTGGAGATTCATCAGAAAGGAAGTGATTGGTTCCGTCATGCTCACGAAAAGGATTCGGCCTATAATAATGTTATTCTCTCCGTGGTGGGTGAGGCAGACATGGAAGTATACGATTCTCGTGGCCGAGAAATTGATGCGATCACCCTAGTCTATGATAATAGGGTATGCGATCGAGCGGTTGGAACGTAAATGTAAAGATATTCAGGTGATGTTGCGGGAAACTAAAAATGATTGGGAGGAATGTTTCTACCGGATGTTGGTACGGTATTGGTCTGGGAACGTGAACGCTGATGTTTTCGCCCAGTTGGCTCAAAACTTATCTTACAAAAAAGTGGTTCGTAGTAGCGAATCTCTTTTCCGGGTGGAGGCGTTGCTTTTAGGATATGCCGGTTTGTTGGTTGACGTGCCGGAAACAGACGAGTATGCCTTTGGTTTGCGGGAGGAGTACGAGTATCAAGCAGCCAAATTCCAACTGGAAGCCATGAATGTTTCTCAATGGAAATTTATGCGGATTCGTCCGATAGCTTTTCCCACGGTTCGTCTGGCCTTGCTGGCCTCTTTGATGATGCGTTTCAATTTCTTGCTTTCCAGCGTGCTGGATGCCTCGGACGTGTCGGAAATTTATGGTTTACTGGACGTAACCGCCTCTTCTTATTGGGATACTCACTATAAATTAGGAGTGGTTTCCGTGAAACGGGTGAAGAAATTGGGGAATAGCATGAAGAACGTAATTATTATCAATGCATTGATTCCGTTCCTGTTCATTTACGGGAAAGAACGGGGGGAAGAACGATATTGTGATAAGGCGTTACGATGGCTGGAAGAGTTGAGGGCGGAACGTAATCATGTTTCGGATGCGTGGATCCGTTACGGGGTACAGGTGAATTCCGCTTTGCAGTCCCAAGCTTTGTTACAGGTAAAACGGGAATATTGTGATGCACATCGTTGTCTCCATTGTAAAATAGGAGCGGAAGTCTTCCGTCGGGTAGGAAGAGGTTGATTCGACACTAATTGAGTTCCTGTTTCAGAACATCCGGCAGTTCGATTCCTCGTTTCTCCAAACTGATAAACCAATCGGATAATTCTTCGGGATGGATCGTATAGAGGATTTCCCGGAATTGGTCGATTTGTTGGTATATTGTCTGTAACAGGTACCCAAGAACTAGGATTGTCATTTGCTACATCCGAGTATTCAATATGAGTACCGTTTCCATTCTTTCCGAATACATATACCTTTCCATTGGCATATACAGCTTTCTGTTCACTTAAACTTCCGGCACTGAATGGATTGGTATCAAATTTCTTCCATGCAATAGTATCAGGAACTTGCTGATGTACGTTAATTTTTACTTTGTAGGCTTGCCCGATGGCACCGCTGTAAGCATATACCTTAAATTCAATAGGAGTAATGGTGGACATACTATAAGTATCTCCAGAAAAATCGATAGAATCTGTAGAAGTCCATAAAGTATCTGTATCTGCTCCTTTAGGTCTATAAGCGAGTGCACCAGCGTCATAAGTAATGCTGGTTATTACTTTGTCAATATGGGTACCATAAGGCAGAGAGTCCTTATTTTCGATTTCTCTTGTTAACTGGTTAATGGTAAACGGATAGTCGGAGCAATTTAGTGTATCTACGTATGCACTGTCTTTTCCGTCCTTATCTTTTCCTACACGGTCAATGTGCAATGTTCCCAGTGAAAATCCTGTAATACTGGTTTCTGAGGTATACGTAATCTGGTCTACATCATTGTCCAAACACGATGTCATTATAGATGTTGCAGCAAAGAATACCGCAATCAATGGCAAAAACTTTATTTTCATCTGCAAATGAGTTCTTTTAATTACAAGTTGCAAAAGTAGAAAGTTTTTCTTCGATTCCTCTCTTTTAGGGGAAGTTTTATATAAAATTATATTGTTATCTCCTCTTTATCAAGCTCTGTTGCATATTGTCCTGTTTTGTTAAAGGGCACAAGACTGTGCAAAAAGTCGCTTTTTCAGCATATAATAAGAACTTTTTAGGGGTAAAATTTGTTTATGTCCCCTTTGTATATCGATATTGTCCTGTATAAAACGGTTTTATGCAATTTGTTTCCTGAAAGAACGGATAATTTTGTAATCCAATAAAAACGAATAAACAATTATGTACAGACAATTAATTTCTAATTCATGGAAAGCATGCCTTCTTTTCGTATGTGTATTCTTTTCCGGTATGACAGTGAAAGCAGATGATAGTTTATACTCTCCTAATAAGAAAATAGGAGTGAGCTGGGATAATCCGGCGAAAGGATTACGTGTGATTTATAAAAAAGGAGATACTTCGGTTCCGGTAGTTCAGTTAAAGAATATAGGACTTCAACTTCAGCCTACATCCGGAGACGAATTTAATTATGTGTCTTCTTCCGACGTGACTCCCATACGTGAGGATTATACCATGATAACGGGTAAACGCCGTCATTGCACGAATGAGGGAAACCAGCAGGTATTTCATTTCAAGAACGGCCAGAACGTATCGCTGGATTTGGAACTTCGGGTGTATGATGACGGTGTCGCTTTTCGTTATGTGTTTCCTCAGCCGACAAAAGAGATAGGTGTGACCGATGAAAATACAGCTTTTGTCTTTCAGGAAGGAATTACCCGATGGACACAGAAACTGAATCAAGCCTATGAAGACTTCTATCTGAAAAATAGAGGACGTGTGCAGGGATATACTGCAGGACAATGGGGATTCCCGGCATTGTTTGAAGTGGCAGATTCTGTTTTTACCCTTATTTCAGAAGCAAATGTGGCGAAAGGTAACTGCGGTTCCTGGTTGAACAATGCCTCCAGTGCGTCGAGCTACAAAGTAGAGATGGCAGAACCGACCAGCGTTTCCGGCAGATGGTGTTCGCCTTGGCGCGTGGCCATTATCGGTCCTTTGGCCGATGTGGTAGAATCTACCCTGGTGACAGATGTCAGTGAACCTTGTCGGCTGAGTGATGTCTCCTGGATTAAGCCGGGAGTTGTTTCATGGATTTACTGGGCTTACAATCATGGTTCAAGAGATTATCAGATAATAAAGAAGTACATTGATTTTGCCGCAGATTTTCATCTTCCTTACATGCTGATTGACGCAGAATGGGATGAAATGGGTAACGGAGGCAATGTAGAAGATGCCTTGGCTTATGCAAAACAGAAGAATATTGCTCCTTTGTTATGGTATAATTCTTCCACCGCGTGGTGTGTGTTCGGTCCTTTGTATCGTTTGAACAAGCCGGAAATGCGTCAGAAAGAATTTGCCTGGCTTGAGTCTATGGGTGTAAAAGGGATAAAAGTAGATTTTTTCAATCAAGACAGCATATCTACGATGAATTATTTTGTGGACATTCTGGAAGATGCAGCCAAATATCACCTGATGGTAAACTTTCATGGAGCTCCTATTCCGCGAGGCTGGCAGCGCACCTATCCTCACATGATGTCAGTGGAAGGAGTATATGGAGCAGAATGGTATAATAATAAGGAGACACTGACTGATAGTGCGGCATGGCATAACTGTACATTGCCTTTTACGCGTAATGTAGTGGGTCCGATGGACTATACTCCTTGCACTTTTACGGATTCCCAGCATCCGCATATCACTTCGAACGGGCATGAACTGGCTCTGCTGGTTGCATTTGAATCTGCTTTGCAGCATTTGGCCGACCGTCCCGAAGGATACCATGCCCAACCAGCTGAAGTACGCTCATTTATCTCTTCGCTTCCCACCGTTTGGGACGATACGAAATTGCTGAGCGGTTATCCTTCCAGCTATGTGGTGCTTGCCCGGAAGAGTGGTGCTTGCTGGTATATTGCCGGCTTGAACGGAACAAACGAGAAGAAATCGTTTGCTGTGGATTTGAGCTTTATTCAGGGACCTGTCAAAGAAATCACTTTGTATGCCGATGGAAAAGAACGTAATCAGTTTGATATACAGATGCTTTCTGCTTTGAAGAAATCTGTACATGAGGTGGACTGTCTGCCACGTGGAGGATTTGTGATGAAGGTTCAAATGAAACATTGAATAAACCTGCAGATAGGAATTAATATGACCGGCGATATTCTTGTGGAGTTACGCCGGTTATTTTTTTGAACAGGCGGTTGAAATAAGAATAGTCTTCAAATGCCAATTGAAAAGCAATTTCTTTTACGGCTAATTCTTCTGTAAGTAAAAGTAGCTGGGCTTTTTCTATTTTTTTTTGATTAACATATTGTAACGGAGTAGTACCCATTCCTTTTTTGAAAAGCCGGATAAAGTGATCTTTGGAAAGACAAGAGATTTCTGCGAGTTTTTCCAGTTCTATATCTTCTGCAATATGTTTATGGATGTACCGTACAGCCTTGGCAATCCGGTTGTCTTCCATTTCATTCTTAGGCTGTGCATATTTTAAGAAATGCGACAATAGTTGTAGCACAATCCCTCTTGATTCTACTTTGTCACAAAAAGCTCTTTGCCTGTTTTTAAGTAAGTTTTTCATCAATGTAGGATTGTTGTCATAGGTTGTCGGATCTGATTTCTGAAGGTTCATGTGTGGATTTATCTCACATAAACGCTGGAAAAGGGATAAATCAAGTGGACTTGCCTCTATTTCTAATGGGAATTTCCAATGCTCCAGCCAGTTGTCTTCTGAACAATGGTCTTCATAAATATGTAGGTAGTAATGAATGAAATGTGAATCGCAGATATTGGTGTGCACTGTAAATGATGGAATAAAATACATATGGTGTGGATATAGAGTATGTATTCCATCGGGTAATTCTATCTGTGCGGTTCCTTCTGTAATATAATATAAACGAGTAAACGGACTGTTTACGTTTTTCCAGTTCCAGTCGGCATTGTGGACAGCCAATCCTACATTTAGGACGAGGGGATGTATTTGTTCTACTTGTAAGTTCATTGGTAATTCATTTTCGCCCTAAAATTACATGATTATTTTTTCTTTTCCGAGTGCTTTTATCAATAATCGATATTTGCTAATAAAAATCGATATAATCATACGGAAATATCGTGGAATCTATTTCTTTGTCGATATTGACATATAAATGTCCCGTTTAATCCTATTCCTGATTTGAACTTCTTCGTACATTTGTTTTTGTAAAAACACAATCAGAATAATACTTATGAAAGCAAAGCTTATATTAGCCTCTTTATTTTTATCCATGGCCGGATTGTCGGCACAGACTTATCAGGTACCGGTATCGGAACAGGATGAACCGATGATGAAAGGAAAGTTCGAACCCACATGGAGTTCATTGGAAAACTATCAGGTGCCGGAATGGTTCCGTAACGTGAAATTTGGTATATGGGCCCATTGGGGGCCGCAGTGTGTGGAAGGTTCAGGCGACTGGATGGCTCGTTCCATGTATATGGAGGGTACTCGTGAATATGAATATCATGTAAAACACTACGGACACCCGTCGGAAGTAGGTTTCAAGGATATTATTCCCTTGTGGAAGGCGGAAAACTGGGATCCGGACAAGCTGGTAGCCTTTTATAAGAAAATAGGTGCCCAGTACTTTTTTGCTTTGGGTAATCATCATGACAACATGGACTTGTGGGACAGTAAGTATCAGCCCTGGAATTCAGTGAATATGGGGCCGAAGAAAGATATTCTGGCCGGATGGGAAAAAGCGGCAAGAAAATACGGATTGTATTTTGGAGTCAGCTTGCATGCCGACCATGCGTGGAGCTGGTATGAGCCTTCTCAGCGTCATGACACGAAAGGTCCGAAGAAAGGAATTCCATACGATGGAAAACTGACCAAAGCAGACGGAAAAGGAAAATGGTGGGAAGGATACGATCCGCAGGATTTGTATGCACAGAACCATCCATTGAGTGAGAACAGCTGGGACAACGGAATGATTCACCGTCAGTGGGCATGGGGCAATGGAGTTTGTGTGCCGAGCCAGGAATATTGTACAAACTTCTATAACCGTACACTCGATGTGATCAATCGCTATAACCCCGATTTGCTGTATTTTGATGTGACAGTAGCACCTTTCTATCCGGTGAGTGATGCGGGATTGAAGATTGCAGCTCATTTCTACAACCACAATATGGCTACTCACAAAGGGAAATTGGAAGCGGTGATGTTTGGTAAGATTCTCGATGAAAATCAGCGAAAAGCACTGGTGTGGGACGTAGAGCGCGGTGCTCCCAATAAAATTATCGATCAGCCGTGGCAGTCATGCTCCTGCATTGGCGGATGGCATTACAATACGTCTATTTACGAGAAAAACGAATATAAATCAGCGGCATACGTAGCTAAACTGTTGGTAGACATTGTGAGCAAGAATGGAAATCTGTTGCTGAGCGTACCTCTGCGTGCAGATGGAACTTTCGATGAAAAAGAAGAGAAAATCCTGAATGAATTTGGGGCATGGATGAACATTAACAAGGAAGCTATTTATGATACTCGTCCGTGGGTTGTGTTCGGGGAAGGTCCGATTGCGGAGGAAGATATTCCGCTCAATGCTCAGGGGTTCAATGAAGGTTCTTACAGTCAGGCAGGAGCAAAGGAAATCCGTTTCACACAGACTCCGAAGTATTTGTATGCTACTGTGCTGGCATGGCCGGCAGACGGAAAGGTAAACATCAAGTCACTGGCTGCAGACAGTAAACTTTATGAGGGAAAGATTCGTAAGGTGGAATTATTGGGATACGGTAAAGTCGATTTTGTCTGTACCGCCGAAGGCTTGTCGGTTACGCTTCCTGCACAGCCGTTGAATCAGATTGCTCCCGTATTGCGAATCGCGAAATAATAAAATGTGGTAAGATGGAAGGATATAGAGTAAAAGAGTACGGTATGCCCGTCAAGCGGTATTGTCAGGCATTGGATTTGAAAAATAATCCGGAACTGATAGCGGAATACCGGAAGATACATAGTCGTGAAAAAGCCTGGCCAGAGATTCGGGCGGGAATCCGTTCAGTGGGGATACTGGAAATGGAAATCTATATCGTAGGCTGCAAGCTGTTCATGATTGTGGAAGCACCGCTTGATTTTGACTGGGATAGCGCGATGAAACGCCTGGCACAGTTGCCCAGACAGGCAGAGTGGGAAGACCATGTGGCACGTTTTCAGGAATGCGTGCCGGGAAGCAGCTCTGCCGAGAAATGGCAGTTGATGGAGCGTATGTTTTATTTGTATGAATCTTAAAAAGTTATCACTATGGAATACCATGAAATAGGAAAGACGGGGATGAAGGTATCCTCTTTGAGTTTCGGAGCTTCTTCTTTGGGGGGAGTCTTCCATGACATTAAAGAAAAAGAAGGACTGGAAGCGGTGTTTACCGCCATTGATTTGGGGATGAATTTTATCGATGTGTCTCCTTATTACGGACATTATAAGGCTGAAACGGTATTAGGAAAGGCCCTGAAGGAGATTCCTCGCGACAAGTATTATCTCTCTACGAAGGTAGGACGTTATGGAAAAGACGGGGTAAATACCTGGGATTATTCCGGAAAGCGAGCCACGGAGAGCGTGTACGAAAGTATGGAACGCCTGCATGTGGACTATATCGACCTGATTAATGTGCACGACATTGAGTTTGCCGACTTGAATCAGGTGGTTAATGAGACTTTGCCGGCTTTGGTGGAGTTAAGAGAGAAAGGGGTAGTAGGCCATGTGGGTATCACCGACTTGCAACTGGAAAACCTGAAGTGGGTGATTGACCATTCACTGGCAGGGACGGTAGAGTCGGTGCTGAACTTCTGTCATTATTGCTTGTGCGATGACAAGCTGGTCGATTTTCTGGACTATTTTGAGTCGAAAGGTATTGGGGTAATCAGCGCCTCTCCATTGTCTATGGGTTTGTTGACCGAAAGAGGTGTACCGTCATGGCATCCGGCTCCTCAGCCGTTGGTAGAGGCTTGCCGAAAGGCTATGGAGCATTGTAAGAGTAAGAATTATCCGATAGAAAAACTGGCCATGCAGTATGCTGTGAGCAATCCGCGCATTGCTACAACGTTGTTCAGTACGGCCAATCCGCAGAATGTGAAGAAGAATGTGGCTTACATAGAGGAACCGATGGATGAAACTTTGGTGCGTGAAGTGCGTGAAATTATCGGCGACCAGTTCCGTATAAGTTGGGCTAATTCTTAAAGGAGGAATTTGTATATGGGGTTTATAATAATCGATGCACATTCTCATTTGTGGTTGAAGCAGGATACGGTGGTTGAGGGACTTCCTATCCGCACCTTGGAGAATGGAAGGTCATTGTTCATGGGGGAAGTGAGACAGATGCTTCCCCCGTTCATGACCGATGGAGTAAACAGTGCCGAGGTGTTCCTATCTAACATGGACTATGCGCAGGTGTCTGCGGCCGTGGTGACACAAGAGTTTATCGACGGTTTTCAGAATGACTATTTGGCTGAGGTTGCGGCTCGTTATCCCGACCGTTTCTTTGTATGCGGAATGTGTGAGTTCCGTAAGCCGGGATATCTGGATCAGGCGCGTCAGCTTATTGCACGGGGATTCCAGGGGATTAAGATTCCTGCACAGCGCTTGCTGCTTCAGGAGGGGCGTGTAAGATTGAACTGTGAGGAAATGATGCAGATGTTCCATCTGATGGAGCAGAACGGGGTGATGCTTTCCATTGACATGGCCGACGGAGCTACACAGGTGGGCGAACTGGAGGAGGTAATTCAGGAGTATCCGAAGTTGAAAGTGGCCATCGGGCATTTCGGTATGGTAACCCGTCCTCAGTGGAAGGAACAGATTAAGTTGGCGCGTCATCCTCATGTACGTATTGAATCGGGAGGAATTACCTGGTTGTTCAATGATGAATTTTATCCGTTTAAGGGGGCGGTAAGAGCCATCCGTGAGGCTGCCGAGCTGGTCGGCTTTGAGAAACTGATGTGGGGGTCGGATTATCCGCGTACCATTACGGCCATTACCTACCGCATGTCGTACGACTTTGTGAGTAAGTCCGCAGAGCTGACGGAAAGAGAGAAAGCCCTCTTCTTAGGAGAAAATGCCCGCAGTTTCTATGGCTTCCATAATCTGCCGGAACTTCCTTACATCAAGAATATGTCGGAATAAACAAACGGGGGAATGATGAAAAACAATAATAGCTATAAACTGCCGCTTGCACTGGTTTTCAGCCTTTTCTTTTTGTGGGCTATCAGTAGTAACCTGCTGCCTACCATGATTCGGCAGCTGATGAAGACCTGCGAGCTGAATACCTTTGAAGCCTCCTTTACGGAAACAGCTTACTGGCTGGCGTATTTTATTTTCCCGATTCCGATAGCCATGTTTATGAAGCGGTATAGCTACAAAGCCGGTATTATCTTCGGCTTGGTGTTGGCGGCAGCAGGTGGTCTGTTGTTCTTTCCGGCTGCCATGTTGAAGGAATATTGGGCTTATCTGTGCATCTTCTTTGTTATCGCTACCGGGATGTGTTTTTTAGAGACCGCAGCCAATCCGTACGTAACGGCTTTAGGTGATGCGGCTACAGCTCCTCAACGACTGAATCTGGCGCAGTCATTTAACGGGCTCGGAGCTTTCATTGCAGCCATGTTTTTGAGTAAACTGATATTGAGTGGCACGCACTATACGCGTGAAACGCTTCCGGCAGATTATCCGGGCGGATGGGAAGCCTATATCCAGTTTGAGACGGATGCCATGAAAACTCCTTATCTGGCATTGGCGGTATTGCTGCTGGTTATTGCGGGAATCTTTATTTTCTCCAGGTTGCCTAAGATTGGAGATGAAGGGCAGTGGGGCACTTCTAAGGAAAAACTGATTGATTTCAGTGTATGGAAGCGGTCGCATCTGCGGTGGGGCGTCATTGCACAGTTTTTTTATAATGGTGGACAGACGGCTATCAACAGCCTGTTTTTAGTCTATTGCTGTTCGTATGCCGGAATTTCGGAGTCGGAAGCTACTACCTATTTCGGCTTGTATATGCTGGCTTTCCTGCTGGGACGATGGATTGGTACCGGACTGATGATTCGTTTCCGTCCGCAAGATATGTTGCTGGTCTATGCATTGGTGAATATTCTGCTTTGTGCCGTAGTTGCCGTGTGTGGAGGCTGGATTGGTCTGTATGCCATGCTGGGCATCTCGTTCTTCATGTCCATCATGTATCCTACCCAGTTTTCATTGGCACTGAAAGATCTGGGCAGTCAGACGAAAAGTGGCTCTGCTTTTCTGGTGATGTCGATAGTGGGTAATGCTTGCCTGCCCCAGTTTACGGCTTATCTGATGCACGTTAATGAACAGATGTATCATCTGGCGTATGTAGTTCCGATGGTTTGTTTCTTATTCTGCGCCTATTACGGGTGGAGAGGATACAAGGTATTGGATTGAAAATAGTCTATCTGAAAATAAAAATAACAAGAAAATGAAAGCGGTTCAAATTGCAGCTCCCCAGAAAATGGCGGTCGTAGAGATTGAGAAGCCTGAACTGAAGGCTGGGGAAATATTGGTAAAGATTGAATATGTAGGTTTCTGTGGTTCTGACCTGAATACTTATCTGGGGCGGAATCCGATGGTGAAAATGCCGGTCATTCCGGGGCATGAGGTCGGTGCGGTAATAGATGTCGTAGGACCGGGCGTACCGGAGAGTTTTAAGAAGGGTATGAATGTGACACTGAATCCCTATACGAATTGTGGAAAATGTGCCTCGTGTCGGAATGGGCGGGTAAATGCCTGCGAACACAATGAGACGTTGGGGGTGCAGCGTAACGGAGTGATGTGTGAATATGCGGTGCTTCCTTGGTCGAAAGTGATTCCGGCAGAGGGTATCTCTTCACGTGACTGTGCGTTGATTGAACCGATGAGTGTGGGCTTTCATGCCGTGTCACGCGGTCAGGTGATTGACAATGAGATAGTAATGGTGATAGGCTGTGGTATGGTCGGGATGGGAGCTATTGTACGTGCCGCCTTGCGTGGAGCTACCGTAATCGCCGTCGATCTGGATGACGAGAAGTTAGCGCTGGCTCGTGAGGTAGGAGCTACGTACGTCATCAATTCACGCACGGAGAATGTGCATGAACGTGTGCAGGAATATTCCGACGGGCTGGGAGCCGATGTGGTAATCGAGGCGGTAGGCAGTCCGGCCACTTACGTGATGGCGGTCGATGAGGTCAGCTTTACGGGACGCGTGGTATGTATCGGTTATGCCAAGAGCGGGGTCGAATTTCAGACAAAATATTTTGTACAGAAAGAGTTGGATATCCGTGGCTCCCGAAACGCATTGCCAGCCGATTTCCGTGCTGTAATACATTATATGAAAACAGGAAATTGTCCGGTAGAAAAATTGATTTCAAGCATTGTGTCACCCGAAAATGCATCGGAAGCCATGGAAGGCTGGGCGGTGAATCCGGGTAAGGTATTCCGTATTTTGGTAAAATTCAAAACCAATATTACTTGTTCCGTTCAGGTGCTAAGAACTTCCAATTACGTTCTATTTGGCTACAAATATAAATATTATAGTTAAACAAAAGAAACAAAAAGTCGCAAATTTTATACCAAATTTCCACTTATATCTTTTTAACACTAAACAAAGCCTACATAGAATACAAAAGGCACAAAAAACCAAGCTTATCGTAAAGGGTACACCCATTAGCTTTCATTTTGACAAGCATATTAATTGTCTAAACAACAGTATTATAGTACATACCAAGGACCTCATTGAGAGGATTCACCATAGAAAAGATAAATATTCAAAACTATTTTCCTATTTTTGCACTCATTATATATAAAAAGGTATAAGATGAACTACGGATTCGTGAAAGTAGCAGCAGCCGTGCCACACGTGAAAGTGGCCGACTGTAAATTCAATGTAGAGAGAATAGAAAGCCTGATTGCAGTAGCCGAAGGAAAGGGAGTGCAAATCATCATTTTCCCGGAAATGAGTATTACCGGATATACTTGCGGCGATTTGTTCGGTCAACAGCTTTTGCTGGAAGAAGCAGAAATGGGATTAATGCAAATTCTGAATAATACGCGCCAATTGGACATTATTTCTATTGTTGGTATGCCGGTAGTTGTCAACTCGACGGTTATTAACAGCGCAGTAGTTATCCAGAAAGGAAAAGTACTAGGCGTTACCGCCAAAACTTATCTCCCTAACTATAAAGAGTTCTATGAGCAACGTTGGTTCACCTCCGCGATTCAACTAACAACAGACAATGTACGCCTATGCGGACAAATTGCTCCCATAGGAGCTAATTTGCTTTTTGAAACTTCAGATACTACTTTCGGAATTGAAATTTGTGAAGATCTATGGTCCACGATTCCTCCCAGCTCATCGCTAGCTTTACAAGGGGCGGAAATCCTATTCAATATGTCGGCAGACAATGAAGGTATCGGAAAACACAATTATCTGTGTTCTCTCATCAGTCAACAGTCTGCACGCTGTATCGCAGGATATGTCTTTTCATCTTGCGGTTTCGGAGAGTCTACTACTGATGTAGTCTTTGCCGGGAATGGATTGATTTACGAAAATGGAAGTCTGCTTGCACGCAGTGAGCGATTCAGCATGGAAGAACAGCTTATTATCAGCGAGATTGATGTAGAACGTATACGCGCAGAACGTAGAATCAACACAACTTTCGCGGCTAATCAAGCTAATTTAAGAGACAAGAGAGCAGTCTCTGTTGCCACAGAATTTGTAAACAGTAAAGAACTAACCCTCACCCGAAGTTTCCATCCACATCCATTTGTACCACAAGGGAAAGAACTAAACGAACACTGTGAAGACATTTTCGCTATTCAGGTAGCGGGATTGGCACAACGGCTTGTCCACACAGGAGCCAAGACTGCCGTAGTAGGAATTTCCGGTGGATTGGATTCAACGCTTGCACTACTTGTCTGCGTGAAAACGTTTGATAAACTAGGATTATCCAGAAAAGGAATTCTTGGAATCACAATGCCCGGTTTCGGAACGACTGACCGCACCTACCATAATGCTATCAACCTGATGAAATCATTAGGAATATCTATTCGTGAAATTAGTATTAAAGACGCTTGTATTCAACATTTCAAGGATATAGACCATGATATAAATGTGCATGATGTCACTTACGAAAATTCACAGGCACGCGAACGTACACAAATCTTAATGGACGTGGCCAATCAAACCTGGGGAATGGTAATAGGTACAGGAGATTTATCAGAACTTGCTTTAGGATGGGCAACATATAATGGCGATCACATGTCTATGTATGGCGTTAACGCAAGCGTCCCCAAAACACTCGTAAAATATCTGGTACAGTGGGTGGCAGAAAATGGTGTGGACGAAGATTCAAAAACCACATTGCTTGATATAGTGGATACTCCTATCAGTCCGGAACTGATTCCGGCAGACGAAAACGGAGAAATCAAACAAAAGACGGAAGACCTAGTCGGTCCTTACGAACTACACGACTTCTTCCTTTATTATTTCCTACGTTTCGGTTTCCGCCCTTCAAAGATTTATTATCTGGCAAACATCGCATTCAAAGGTAATTATAATGAAGAGACAATCAAGAAATGGCTGGCTATCTTTTTCCGCCGCTTCTTCAATCAACAATTCAAACGTTCCTGCTTGCCTGATGGTCCTAAAGTAGGCAGTATTTCTATCAGTCCGAGAGGGGATTGGCGAATGCCGAGCGATGCAAATTCAGCCATGTGGCTTAAAGAAATAGAAGCTTTATAGGCATCCTATTAATAGGCTTGTGCCACCCCATTGGCACAACTGTGCCAACGGCATGGCATAGTTGTGCCAATGCGATGGCACGGTTGTGACAGCGCGGTAGTACAAACAGGGTACTAGTACGATCCTCCAACAGTCATCACTTCTCTTTTTATTCGTTCAATATCAGCTTCCCTGATTCTTCTAATAATGTTTTTATAAATACGATGAAAGCCAAAGCCTCCGTCAGTCATTTCACGAATTGCATCTTCTTTGGAGATATTCTGGAATATAATACGGTAAAGAGCACACACGGCTCCTGTGCGGTCAGAGCCATGATGACAATGAATGACAATGGGCGATTTACGATTCTTTATGATGCGCAATGCAGTTATCAGCTGTTCCTCATCTACCGAGTGCGCTTTCATCTTTACTCGATGAAGTTTCACAGTCGTTCCTGTCGCCTCATCATTGTCACTATGTCTATTACGAAGATTAAGAGACTCCCCAATACCATATTTTTCGAGAGCTTTAAAGTCCGAGTGTGAAGGTTGTTCGGAACGATATACACCTGAATCTATCTTATATAAATTATTCAGTTTACTATCGGGAAGAGTAATCTTCTCTGCTTTCAGGTTTTGACTAAAAAGAGAAATAGAAAAGATTACTCCCCAAAGTAGGCTTAACAGGATTCGTTTCTGCATAAGTCTGTGTATTTAAGAAATCAGAGTACCCCTTTGCTGGAAGGAAGTTCAAAATGATAGATATCTCTCTTGATTGCCATTTTCAAGGCACGTGCAAGGGCTTTAAAAATTCCCTCTATCTTATGATGCTCATTCTGCCCTTCTGCTTTGACATTCAGATTCATTTTTGCAGCGTCGCTCAATGACTTGAAAAAATGAAGAAACATTTCTGTTGGCATCTCTCCTATTTTCTCGCGCTTAAACTCAGCATCCCATACTAACCAAGGGCGACCACCGAAGTCCAGACAAACTTGACAAAGACAATCATCCATAGGCAGTGCATAGCCATAGCGCTCAATCCCACGCTTACTACCTAAAGCCTGATTAATACACTCCCCTAAAGCAATAGCAGTATCTTCGATAGTATGATGTTCGTCTACCTCCAAATCTCCTTTTACACGAATCGTTAAATCCATACCGGAGTGTTTTCCGATCTGTTCAAGCATGTGATCGAAAAAGCCAAGTCCGGTGGAAATATCGCAAATGCCGCTTCCATCAAGGTTCAAGGCAACATAAATATCCGTTTCTTTCGTTGTACGACGAACCTCTGCTTTTCGTTCACCGGCAAAAAGGAACTCGGCTATCTGATCCCAGTCTGTTGTTGCAAGTGCACAAACATTCTCCAGTCCTTTTTCTTTCAAGCTTTCTGTTGAGTCCTGCAAATAAATGGCACGACATCCCAAATTCTTAGCAAGTTCCACGTCAGTGGGACGGTCACCAATCACAAAACTTCCGGCAAGATCGTAGTCAGGATTATCAATATACTTTGTCAGCATTCCGGTACGCGGTTTACGGGTCGGTGCATTATCCTCGGGAAAACTACGGTCAATCAAAATATCATCAAACGCAATCCCCTCTCCTGCCAATGTTTTCAACATCAAATTATGAGCAGGCCAAAATGTTTCTTCCGGGAAAGATGAAGTGCCCAGTCCATCCTGATTAGTAACCATTACAAACTCGAAATCGAGTTTACTGCGGACAAAGCCCAGATTACGGAATACTTTCGGGTAAAATTCTAGTTTTTCCAACGAATCGAGCTGATAATCAACAGGCGGTTCAATGACCAATGTACCATCTCTATCTATAAATAATACTTTCTTCTTCGTGTCCATTATCCTTCATATTTTCTAAGAGCAGCCAATAACGTATTGTTCTCTATCCGGGTGCCCACTGTTACACGCAAACAGTTACAGCAAAGTGAAACCGAATGGCGATTGCGCACGATGATACCTTCACCTACAAGATAATTATATATTTTCACCGCATCCGTCACTTTAACCAGAAAAAAGTTCGCATCAGACGGGAACAGTTTGATGGTGCAAGGTAATTTCTCAAATTCTTCTTCCAGATAATCACGTTCTTCCTTCAACGTTTTAACCCAACGTTCTATTTCATAATGTTTATGCAACATAGAAATAGCTTGTTGCTGAGTCAGTTGATTGACATTATAGGGATATTTGATTTTGCTCAGGATACCGATTATTTCTACTGACGCAAATGCCATTCCCAAACGAATGGCAGCACATCCCCATGCTTTGGAGAATGTCTGGAATACAACAAGATTCGGGTACTTATCCAATTCTTCCAGAAAAGAAGGTGCATCGGAGAAATCACTATATGCCTCATCCAGTATTACCAATCCTTCAAACTCGCGAAGGAGTGTTTCTATTTCAGACCGAATCAAATCGTTTCCTGTCGGATTATTCGGTGAACAAAGGAAAATCAGCTTGGTATGTTCATCGGCAGCTGCCAATAATTTATTTGCCGAAAACTGAAAGTTATCATCCAACAGCACTTTCCGGTATTCCACATCGTTCACATCGGCACACACCTGATACATTCCGTAAGTAGGGTCGATAGCGACCACATTATCTTTACCCGGCTCGCAGAATGCACGAAATACCAAATCAATAGCCTCATCACTGCCATTTCCCAGAAAAATATGTTCGGGAGACACTTTCTTTATTTTCGACAGCAGTGTTTTCAGTTCACACTGCATAGGGTCCGGATAACGGTTATGAGGTGTATTGTACGGATTCTCGTTTGCATCCAAAAAGACAGAAGCCGTATAACCTTTATATTCATCACGAGCCGAAGAGTAAGGTTTCAACTTCCAAATGTTCGGGCGGGTTAGTTCTTGTAACGTTTTCATCAGCAATACTCTTTTAGTTTTCAGTTATTACTTATTAATTGCTTTAAGGCGGATAGTGACGGCATTCTTATGTGCGTCCAAATGTTCATTGGCGGCCATTTCTTCGATAGCCGGACCGATGGTCTTTATCCCTTCCGGAAGGATTTCCTGGAATGTAATCTTACGGATAAAGCTATCCAGACTTACACCGCTATATGCTTTCGCGTATCCATTAGTCGGCAAGGTATGATTGGTGCCGGAAGCATAATCGCCCGCACTTTCAGGAGTCAAAACACCTAGGAAGACAGAACCGGCATTAGTGACCCGTTCGGCTACTTCCATATAGTTTTCCGTTTCCACAATCAAGTGTTCGGGAGCATAAGCATTCGTGAGTTCCAATGCTTCATCGATATTTCTAACCAGAATTAGTTTACTGTTTTCCAACGATCTGGAGGCAATTTCACGACGAGGCAATTCAGCTAATTGACGTTCTACTTCAGCCATAACTTCCGTTTGCAGTTTCTCGGAAGTTGTAATCAACATAGCCTGGCTATCCACTCCATGCTCTGCCTGAGACAATAAATCCGCAGCTACAAAAGCCGGATTTGCCGATGCATCAGCCAAAACCTCTACTTCCGATGGCCCCGCAGGCATATCAATAGCTACATCACGCAAGCTGACCAATTGTTTGGCAGCTGTCACATATTGGTTTCCGGGACCGAAGATCTTATATACTTTAGGTACGCTTTCTGTTCCATAGGCCATAGCAGCGATAGCTTGCACACCACCTGCTTTGAAAATCTTGCTCACTCCCGCCAGTTGAGCAGCAAAAAGAATAGCCGGGTGAATATTTCCTTCTTTATCAGGAGGAGTACAAAGTACGATCTCTTTGCATCCTGCAATTTTTGCGGGAACAGCCAACATCAATACGGTTGAGAAAAGCGGGGCAGTTCCCCCCGGGATATAAAGCCCGACTTTCTCAATCCCCACTGCTTTCTGCCAACAGGTTACACCGTTCATCGTTTCTACCTTCTTTCCGACAAAGCGTTGAGCTGAGTGAAATGTTTCGATATTCTGTTTAGCCAAAGAGATAGCGGCTTTCAATTTATCACTCACTAATGTTTCGGCTACCCGTATTTCTTCAGGAGTAACAGCAAGTGAGGACAAGGTTACTTTATCAAAGGTTGCTTCATATTCGAGTACAGCTTTATCACCTTCTGCCCTTACCTTGTCTATAATGGAACGAACTGTGTCAAACAGACTTTCCGTATTCAGTGCCGGACGTTTCAAGAGTTCCGTCCACTGATCTTTTGTAGGGTATTTAATTACTTTCATTCTTCAGCATAGATTATTTATTTCCACGTATTTTACACGATCATCTTTTCAATCGGCAATACCAGAATACCTTCTGCGCCCAAAGCTTTCAACTTTCCGATAATCTCCCAAAAACGTTTCTCGTCCAATACTGTATGAACCGAACACCAGCCTTCCTGCGCTAATGGCATGACAGTAGGACTTTTCATACCCGGCAAGACGGCAATAATTTCTTCCAGTTTATCCTTCGGAGCATTCATCAATACGTATTTCTTATCTTCTGCTGTTTTCACCGCATTCATGCGGAACAGTAATTCATTCAACACTTCTTTCTTCTCATCGCTCATGTTCTTGTTACCAATCAGTAGAGCTTCAGATTTCATGACCACCTCCACTTCTTTCAAACGGTTGCTGACCAAAGTAGAGCCGGAACTTACAATATCAAAAATAGCATCAGCCAGTCCAATGCCCGGAGATACCTCTACGGAACCGGTAATAACGTGAATTTCTGCATTCACGCCCTTTTCCTTCAGGAAATTACGAAGAATAACAGGATAAGAAGTGGCAATTTTCTTTCCATTAAACCATGATAATCCCGGATATTCCAAATCTTTCGGCATAGCTAGTGACAAACGGCATTTGCTGAATCCCAAGCGTTTAATGATTTCAGCATCTTCTTCTTTTTCCATAAATTCATTTTCACCGACAACACCCAAATCGGCTACACCGGTAGCTACTGTTTGTGGAATATCATCATCACGAAGGAATAATACTTCAATAGGAAAATTGGAAGACTGCACCAACAAGGTACGTTTAGTAGTACTCAACTTGATATCCGACTCTTCTAAAAGTGCCATTGTCTCTTCAAAAAGACGTCCTTTGGCCTGTACTGCAATTCTTAACATGATCTTATTTAATTATTTATTATTAATTACTATTCGAATTAAGGGAATAAAAAAAGGCTTACCGTATTCGGCAAGCCTTTGTTATCGTTATATAGAGTATACACAATATCATCTATGCCCACCGAGTTATTCGTTAGGAAAATGATGATGATGATGTGTAGCTGTATATTTCATACTTCTTTTATTAACTGCGACAAAAGTAAAGCATTTGTTTCATACTTCCAAACATTTATCACAAAAACTTGAATTTTTATTTCAAATTAAAGGTAGTATTTCTTCCGGCTCTACATCACAGTGCAAAAAATGCATTTCGCTTTTCGCCTTTTCCTGTGAGAAAGTAAAGTAGGTACAAACTGCCTCCGTACATACTTCATTATCCTTATTATATAGCTTAGCTTCGATGATAACAATGTTTCTTTTTATTTCCTTGATAGCAGCCCGCAGTACAACGTGAGAATCTTTCGTATCGACAGACTTCCGGTAACGAGTTTCCATTTTAGAAGTTACTCCCGTTGTCTGCAATTTACGCAACACAACCCAAGCACAAATTTCATCTAATAAAACAGCTTGAATACCGCCGTGCAAAGTGTCAATCCAACCCTGATATTCAGGACGCGGTTTCCAGATACTCACGATTTCGTCACCGTCTTCATAAAATTCCATTCTTACTCCGGCTTCGTTATTGGGAGCACAACCAAAACAATTGTATCCTTCCAAACCTTTCCAAGGATTTATTATCTTCTTCATAATTCTCTCCATTATTTAGTTTTACTTCCCAAATATAGGCAAAATATGAAAAAGACGAATCATTTCCATAGATTTACTTTCGGATACAACGGATAGAAAAAGCCTTTCTTTCAACAGCTGATGTGGCCGTTTCCATAGTATTTGCATTGCTTTTCAAAAAAAAGACAGATTCAGCCATTTCCGTATTTGTATCATCCAGTGTCCAATATCCTAAAAACTTGCCTTCTAAAACACTTAGATCCGGATAAGAATACATTCCTACAGGAAGTCCGTTAAAACCTGAATCATTGTTAACGGGCAACACTTCTGCCCCGTCTATAGATACCCATTCACCCGATTTCAATAAAGAAACATCCCCTTTCAGGTAAGAATTTAAGATATTCCAGTCCTCCCAATTTGGAATATTCCAATGGAGTGGCAAGAAATCAGGAGATAATGCTACACTAGCGGTATAAAGGTAATTATTTGTACAGGATAGCAAATACCCGACAGCATTTTCAGTAACTTCATTCAATTTCGGAATTTCATCACCATTCGCAAACAAAGCTGCTTCCAGATTATTCCGCATCCAATACTGTGTTCCGATTTTCACCAACGGATAATTATGAATTACTCCTCCACGTACATCACGAGCCACATCATCTAATGCTAATACCTGTAACACATCATCTGCCTCTGTTATTGACAAAGTAACTTTTCCGTTTGCCAATACATAAATATTATTATAAACAGGCAAAGTCCCGGCAATATAAGTCAACGAATGCTCATCTATATTCCACGACACTTTACCACCATGCACCTTACCAGCTTGCCCTAGAAGTTGAACTACCACTCCTTGAGATAAATCAGCAGTAGCATCATTCTTCATCGGATAAGCAACTATTGCCTGAGAAGAAAAGTCCGGAGTCACCAGATATTCCTTACATATTTCAGCCACCTGTTTTCCTGCGTTCAAGACTTTATATACATTCGATTTTGCAAACGTCAATTTCGACACATCTATATATTTATGAAGATTTTCCGATTCGGCATGATCAGTTTCATCACCTTTCCAATCGCTAATTTCTCCACTAACTTTGTTCATCAAAATATCCTCAGCAGCTACAAAAGTTATTTCCAGCTCTCTTTGTTTGCCTTCCTGCAAATTCAGAGTTGAAGGTAACAAGCTAATATACTGTTTGCCTTCAACTTCCAGCGCCACATACTGATATCCGGCCATAACTTCTTGCGGTATCAAGATAAGTTCTTTCCCTATCAACTTCTTTTCAGCCTCTATCTGCCATACTCCGGCCGGGATAATAACATTTTCTTCCGAATAATCGGAATAAGACTGTTTCTGAAAATCATATATTGCTTTTGTATAAAAGCCACTAACCGAAAGGTGGGGATCAGCTGCCAATAAATCTTCCACATTGCCACCTTCACCCGGCACAATCGCTATCTTCAGACGAAAAAACTTATGATTATAAGTCAAAGGAATGGCATCTATGCTTGCAGAAACACCGTCTCGGATAGCAACCAAAAAATCAGAACGAGAATAATCAGCAGCAACCTCTTGATTTGTTTCTACTGATACCGACATCGTGCTCTCTCCTATCGCCACTCCCTCTTGCCGATAAGGATAATAGCTCACTAAATTAAGGGTCACTCCGTCATCCGGATAATATACCAACTCATCCGACAGAAACTCGCCTCCGGAAGAACGAACAAAATGAAGATTATCTACATAGCGTTCCTCCTGCATCGTAGTGGAACCCGCAAGTGCGAATAAACCGACTCCTTCTCCTTCTTCAAAACTATTACCGACAATACGAGTATTAGTCAATTCATGTATGTCAGTTACAAACTTCAATGGAATATTTCCATCAGCAATTATCGCTTCATTTTCTTCCGAAATGTGGTTCACACAAGCAGTCAGCAAGATAGAGAAAATAGCAAAAGAACCTATGTTCTTGGGTAAATAATGAAATACTTTCATCTTATTTTTTATTAATTTCCCATTAGAAATCTCTGATAGAACAGAAAGAATGACATAAGAGAAAGTATTAGCTTGCGGTTATGAGATACTATACAACACGTCTGTTGCAACTGTAGAATCTTGATTCCAGCACTTCATTTTGAAATGCAAGGGACGAAAGTATACATTATAATTCAGATAGAGAATATTTTTATTTGGAAAGCTTTATATTTTTATTTAAATACTAAATAATCAATAACTTACAAAAAACTGATATATATCAGAGATTTCCTACTTCACCTTATTATATTAGCAATCTGATGATTCTCAAAAAGAATAACCGACCTCCACCCTCTT
>ENA-UEQH01000486-UEQH01000486.1-human-gut-metagenome-genome-assembly--contig:-NODE-486-length-22143-cov-52.312925_pt1 | contig 22143 bp, 18 predicted proteins | sample MGYA00242945_ERZ507943 | MGnify/ENA primary metagenome ERZ507943 (study PRJEB26167, sample SAMN06115418) | human gut metagenome | host: Homo sapiens | place: China:Hubei | collected 2015-03-06... | reverse complement strand
TCTCGTCCGTGTTCTCCGTCGCGGACACGATGCGGCTCAACGCCGGGGTGGAGAACACGGAGGATGCCGGCTTTCCCAGATACTGTTCCCGGCGGGAGAGCTGCAAAACCTGGATGGCAGCTGGAACCGGGCCGTATTTCTGCCGCAGCTACAGCAGGATATTGACAATGTCCGTTCCGTTGATAATCAGTTCGATCACCCGGATAGAGAGGGAGCGGCAGCACAGGTCCAGATAGATGGCACCCCGAGCGATCATGGCGTCGCAGTCCGGCCACTGCGGCAACAGCCCGGATACCCCGGCCGATGACGCCTCTTCGGAGGATGGCGGCACTGACTGGCCCACCAAATCCATCAACATGATCGTTCCCATGGGCGCCGGGGGCGACACTGACTTTAATGCCCGCACATATGCAAAATATCTGGAGGATGTGTTGGGTGAGACCGTAGTCGTCACCAATATCACCGGCAATGGCGGAGCGCTGGGTTCCGAGGAAGTCAAGAACGCCTCTCCCGATGGTTATACCTGCCTGTTTTATCACACCTGCCTGAATATCAACCAGGCCACCGGCATTGCCGACTACGGTTCCGAGGCATTTGAGACCGTGGCTGTGGTGGGAAAGAGTTCCGGCGAGGCCGTGGTCGTGCGGACCGACGCCATGTATGATGAGTTGAAGGCCGCCCCCACGGCACCGGGCTTCCGGGAGATCATGATCCCCGGGGAGATCGAGTTCCATCTGACCCGGCAGGCGGAGCGGGAGGGTATCGACATCAGCCCCGCCATTGAGCAGGACTTCGCGGATCTGGCCGTCAGGTACGGCGTCCCGCTGGAACTGCTGCAATCCTGCTGACTTTCCAGTGGAATCGGCTGTCCCCCGGCCCCTGCGGGCCGGGGGACACACAGACAGGAGGAATGAAATGCACATCGTCATTTTGGACGGATACACGGAAAACCCCGGCGATCTCAGCTGGGGAGAATTGGAGAAGCTGGGAGACCTGACGGTTTACGACCGCACCAGCCTCACCGATGAGGACGAGATCATCTCCCGGATCGGCGGTGCGGAGGTGGTCCTCACCAACAAGACCCCCATCTCCCGCCGAGTGATGGACGCCTGTCCCTCCATGCGCTTCATCGCCATGCTGGCCACCGGCTATAACGTGGTCGACATAGCCTGCGCAAAAGAGAAGGGCATCCCTGTCTCCAACGTGCCGGTCTACGGCACCCATTCCGTCAGCCAGTTTGCCATCGCCCTGCTGCTTGAAATCTGCCATCACATCGGTTATCATAATGATACGGTAAAGAGCGGGAAATGGGAACAGTGCCCGGACTGGTGCTACTGGGACTACCCCCTGATCGAGCTGGCGGGAAAGACATACGGCCTGCTTGGCTGCGGGAACATCGGCATCCACACTGCCGCCATCGCATCGGCCCTGGGGATGCATGTCATCGCCTACGACATGCGCCAGCGGGACGAAGCTCTGCAGCTGGGGGTGGAGTACGTCTCCCTGGACGAACTGTTCGCCCGGTCCGACGTTCTGGGCCTCCAAATGCCCCTGTTCCCCTTCAACACCGGCATCATCAACCGGGAGAACATCGCCAAGATGAAGGACGGGGTCATCATCATCAATAACAGCCGGGGCCAGATGGTGGTGGAGCAGGACCTGGCGGACGCCCTGAACTCCGGCAAGGTGGCGGCCGCCGGGCTGGATGTGGTGTCCACAGAGCCCATCCGGGGCGACAACCCCCTGCTGACCGCCAAGAACTGCATCCTCTACCCCCGCGCCACAGGCGCGCAATGTCGTTTTCCTTTTTCGCACGCCCTGTTTTGCATCAGCTATTACGCTTTCGATTTATTTGCCGCCAGCGCAATACTCAGCTGTGCCACATCCGACGGCGACACGCCGGGAATGCGTCCCGCCTGCCCCAAGTTTTTCGGGCGGATGCGGGCCAGCTTCTCGCGGGCTTCCAGCGTCAGGCCGGTGAGCTCTGTGTAAGAGAAATCCTCCGGGATGAGGGTCTTCTCGTGGCGGGCCACCTCGCGTATCATCCGGTCCTGCCGGGCAATGTAACCCGCGTATTTTATCTCCGTTTCCAGACGCTCAGCCAGCATGGGCGTGATGCCCTCACCCCAGCCGATCATGCCCGCGATGAGCGGATAGTTGATCTCCGGCCGGCGCAGCAGCTCTTCGGCAATGCCGCCCTCTGCCGCCGGGGCGAGGCCCGCTGCTTCCATCGCGGCGCGCAGGTCCGCCGTGCGCAGATGGGCGTCATGCAGACGGCGGCGCTCTGCGTCCAGCACAGCCTGTGTCTGCTGGTACTTTGTCCAGCGGTCATCCTGCACGAGGCCGTATTCCCTGCCGATGGGCGTCAACCGGGTGTCGGCGTTGTCCTGACGGAGGGTCAGGCGGTACTCGCTGCGGCTGGTCATCATCCGGTAGGGGTCCATGACGCCCTTGGTCACAAGGTCATCCACCAGAGTGCCGAGATAGCTCGACTGCCTGGGCAGGATGAGCTGGCTTTCGCCCAATGCGTTCCGGGCAGCGTTCAGACCGGCCAGCAGGCCCTGCGCGGCGGCTTCCTCGTAGCCCGAGGTGCCGTTGAACTGTCCCGCACCGTAGAGGCCCCGCACCACCTTGCTTTCCAGCGTGGCTTCGAGGCTGGTGGGGTCTACGCAGTCGTACTCGATGGCGTAGGCCGGGCGCATGATCTCAATATTCTCGAAGCCCTTGATGCTCCGGTAGAATGCGTTCTGCACATCCTCCGGCAGACTGCTGGACGCACCCTGCAGATACATTTCCTCGGTGTTCTCACCGCAGGGCTCCACGAAGATGGGATGCCGGTCCTTCCCTGCAAACCGCACCACCTTGTCCTCGATCGACGGGCAGTAGCGCGGGCCGACGCCCTCGATCATGCCGCCATAGAGCGGGCTGCGCTGGATATTGTCCAGAATGATCCTGTGCGTCTCAGGGTTGGTGTAGGCGATCCAGCACTCCACCTTGTTGTGCATAGGGGCATCGGTCATGAAGCTGAAAGGCTGAAGCTCATTGTCCGGGTCGCCGGGCTGGCATTCCAGCTTAGAAAAGTCGATGCTCCGCCGATGCACCCGGGCAGGCGTGCCGGTCTTGAAGCGGCGCAGCGGCAGACCGGCGGCTTTCAGGCTCTCGGTGAGGGCGTTGGCCGCGTGCATCCCGTCGGGGCCGGAGGCGTACCATGCATCGCCCACAAAAATTTTTCCGCCGAGGTTGGTGCCGGTGGCGATGACCACGCACTTTGCGCCATACTCCCCGTTCAGCTGGGTGACGACGCCCTTCACATGGCCGTCCTCCACCTCGATGGAAATGATTTCCGCCTGATGGATGGCCAGCCCCGGCGTCAGCTCAAGGGCGTGCTTCATATATTCATGATAGCGCTTGCGGTCGGTCTGGACGCGCAGAGCGTGGACAGCGGGACCTTTGCCCTTGTTGAGCATCCGGCTCTGTAAATAGGTGGCATCTGCCGCAAGGCCCATCACGCCGCCAAGCGCATCTAATTCGCGTACCAACGTGCCTTTTGCCGTGCCGCCGATGCTGGGGTTGCAGGGCATATTGCCGATGGCGTCCAAGCTCATGGTGAACACCGCCGTCTTTGCGCCCAGCATCGCGGCAGCATGGGCCGCCTCAATGCCCGCATGGCCGGCACCGATGACGATAACGTCGTAGTCTCCTAAATGGTTCATTGTTGTCTATTTTTTCCTCTGAGTTTTTATGTGCATATCGCGCCTGTGCGCGGGGCAGAGCGCTTTTTCATTAAGGCTGATTGTTCTCTTTTGATGTCAAAAGAGAACCAGAAAACCACCAGCGATTGAGAGGCTCGGCGGTGGCGAAGCCATGAAAGCCCCAGTGGGGCTTTCAAGCCGACAGTCCGGTTTGCGAAGCAAATGCCGCGTGTTTAGCGCGGCAAGGACAGGGACCCACGAGAAAGGGGCTGCTCGCCCCTTTCAGACCCCGAAGGGGTTGTCGAAGCCCAAAAATGCTAGCCGCTTCGCTAAACGCATTTTTTGGGCTTCTCCGGTTTACGGCTCCGCCGATGGTGTTACGTTTCAGCAAAACTTTACGTTCTGCAAGGGCGTAAAGTCTGCTGCGAAGCAGCAAATCGGCGGAGGCTCAAAATGCGGTTAAGAGATCTTCACGCCGAATGGCGTGAATCTCCAGCATTTTGAGTTGGAGCCCACCTCTCCGGGGTTACTAGGGGCGAGCAGCCCCTAGTTCGTGCCTCCCGCGCCTCGAAAGTAGCGGGCACTTTTCTGGTTCTCTTTTGGTGCGCAAAAGAGAACTAAGCCCTGCGTAAAATCGATTTTTATTTCCCCACGCAGAATTTTTCAAATACTTCGTTAATGACCGCCTCCGAGGCGTTCTCCCCTGTCAGCTCGCAAAGTGCATCCAGCGCGTCGTCCACGCAGACCGACACAGCGTCCAGCCCGAGCCCCTGCGCGGCGTCCAGCCCTCCGGCCACGGCATCCCTGGCGCGGGTGGCGGCAGAAAGCTGCCGCTGTCCCGAAAGGCTGGCGGCGTGGGGGTCGATTTGGTTGGTCCCCAGCAGGCGGGCTACCGCCGCCGCGATCACCTTCCGCGCCCCTTCTTCCTGACAGCAGACCGGCAGCACCATCGCAAAATAGGGTGCGATGAGCTCGGCGTCGAACCGGGTGGGCTTGTCCTCTTTATTGACCAGCGCGATGGCCGGACGACCCGCGCAGCGCTGAGCCAGCTCCAGGTCCTCCCGGGTCGGGCGCTCCGAGCCGTCGAAGACGGCGAGGATAAGCCCCGCCTCGTCCAGCTTCTTCCAGCTGCGGCGGATGCCTTCGGCTTCGATCTCGTCTTCCGTCTGACGCAGACCGGCGGTATCGAAGAGATTCATCCGGACGTCGCCCAGCTGAACAGCCTGCTCCACCACATCGCGGGTGGTTCCGGCCACCGGCGTGACGATGGCCCGGTCGAATCCGGCCAGCAGGTTGAGCAGGGTGGATTTGCCCGCATTGGGCTTTCCCACGATGGCACAGTCCACGCCCTCGCGGAGGACAGCGCCCGCATCGTAGCTCTGGATGAGGGCGTCCAGCTCCTGCTCTACCCCGCCTAAAACGTCGCAGAGATGGCTTTGGCTCAGTTCCGGGACATCTTCCTCAGGGAAATCCACCCAGGCGGCCAGATGGGCCTGCAAGGCCGTCAGAGCATCTTTCTGAGCCGCTATCTTCCGGGCCAGCGCACCGTTCAGGGAGGCATTTGCCAGAGCGGCCCCCTGTCGGCCATCGGCGGAGATGATGTCCATGACGGCTTCGGCCTGGGTCAGACTGAGCTTGCCGTTCAGGAAAGCGCGGCGGGTGTACTCGCCGGGAGCGGCAGGCGATGCCCCCGCCGCAATGCAGGCTTCCACCAGCCGCCGGGCGACTGCACTGCCGCCGTGGCAGGAAAGCTCCACCACATCCTCGCCGGTGTAGCTGTGGGGCGCACGGAAAAACAGCGCCACGCCCTCATCGAAAGCCTCTTCCCCCTCCACGAACGCACCGAACATGGCGGTATAGCCTTTGGCGTCCGCGACCTTTTTGGCCGGGTTGGCCGGACGGAACACCTTCGCCGCCACTTCATAGCTTTCTGGGCCGGACAGCCGCACGATGGCGATGCCGCCCGCACCCGGAGCGGTAGCAATGGCCGCAATGGTCGAATGCTGCATCTTCTCCCCTCCTTATGCGCAGATGAATACAGTATATTTTACCACGAACCGCCAAAAAAAGAAATATGCTGCGCAAAAAAGGGTGTGCAGCCCCTAAGAGACTGCACACCCCGTTGCGTGTGAAAGAAAAATCAGAATGCGGCAATATCGGCCGTAGTGATGGCCTTGCCGGGCAGGGTGCGGCTGTCGGCGTTCTCCGACAGAGCCAGCTTGCCCTCGCGCAGCAGCTTGACGGCCTTCTCGTGGTCAGCAGCGTTCCAGTTGTTGCCCACGAGCTTCCAGTTGTTGTCCACGTGCGGCTCGATGGTGCCGCCCTTGACGGTGCGGATGTACTCGCCCAGCAGTTCGCGGATGCCGCCCACATCGCCGCGCACGTCGATCTCCAGCAGCTTGGGCAGCTCGTCGCCCTCCTTGAAGATGTCAGCATAAGCCAGCAGCTGGGTGGTGGCACGGTAGTTGTTGACGGCCACCACGAAGCTGTCATCGTCCTCCACCGGACGGCCATCCATCCAGGTCAGGTTCTGGATGCGGTTGCCGGGCTGCTTGGAGATGTCGAGGTCATACTTGACGCCTGCAAAGGCATCGTACAGGTAATAGCGGACGGAAGAGTCGAATGCGATGGTCACATCGCCCGGCTCCCAGGTCTTGAAGAAGGCAGCAGACCACTCCATGAACTGACGCAGCTGCCAGCCGTTCATCTGCAGCTTGTACAGGGTGTTCTGGTAGGTGTAGATGCTTGCCATGTCGCACTTGCGGATGGTACCCTCGCGCATCTGGGAGGTCATGGAGGTCAGAGCCGTTGCGGACACCTGAGCGCCGGTGTAGTACATCTGTACCTCGTTGATGAAGTCCAGCAGAGCGGTATCCTGCACCATGGCCTGCGGCAGGCAGTCGATCTCGTTTTCGGGGGCCAGATCACCGCCGACCAGCTGGCCGATGGGAGTCACGGCGTCGTCCTTGGCGCGCTGGTCGTACTCTGCCAGCAGAGCGGTCAGCTCGGGGTCGGGAGCGTAGTCCTTGATGATCAGGTTCTCAGAGGTGCGGTCCTTCACCTTCCACTTGCCGTTCAGGCCGCGCTCGAGATAGACATGGATGTCGGAGACGGTGGCACCGGCATTCTTATTCTCGACCACCAGCACACCGTTGATCATCTTGTTGGGGATGCTCTTGTGGCCGTGAGCGGCGACGATGACGTCGAACTCAGGGCAGGCATTTGCCAGGTCGGTGACGCCGGAGCCATAGACGCCGTACTCATTGTCAACATCCATATGCATAACGCCGATGATGACATCCACATCGTTCTTGATCTTATCAATGATCTTGCGGCTCTCGTCCACCGGGTTGGTGACAGTCCAGCCCTCAAGGTTCTTGGCGTCCCAGCGGGTGATGTTGGGAGTGACCATACCGATGACGCCGATCTTGACGCCGCCCTTGTTGATGATGGTGTAGCCGTCCGCCAGAGGCTTGCCTTCGGGGCTGTAGACGTTGCCGGTCAGCACCTTGGCCTTCTGCTGGGAGAGCACCTTTTCCAGCGTGGCCATGCCATAGTTGTACTCATGGTTGCCGGTGACGTAGACATCGTAGCCGATGGCGTTCTGAGCAGCGATCATGGGGTGGACATCGTCGTTCAGGAACAGCTCAGCGGAGTTTGCCTGAATGGTGTCGCCTGCATCCACGACCAGCGTGGTCTTGGTGCGGTTCTCCTTGATGGCAGTTGCCTGCTGGGCCACGCTGCCGGAGGCGTCGGCCTTGTTGGCGGCGTAATCCCAGGGGTCAAACTTACCGTGGGTATCGCTGGTGGCAAGGATCTGCAGGTCCATGCTCCACAGGTCTTTGATGCCGGCAGCGGAAGCAGCCGGGACCAGACCGCTCATTGCGGCGGCGGTAGCCGATGCACCGGCCACGCGCAGGAAATTACGGCGGGAGATCTTATTCTGTTCCATAATAATTCCTCTCTTTTTTGCTTGGTATACGCTCCGAAGCATTTGTAGCTCTAGTATAAGGCTTGCCGATATTGTTTTACAATGTACAAATAGGAGAAAAATTTCTTCCGGAATTGGACATATTCTCCAATTTTTCGATAAGAACGACTTTTCTTTCGAAATTATTCTTTCAGATTCGCTTTTCATCGTAAACCATCTTCCTGCAAAAGACGTGTAAATTTATAGTGTTCCTCGTACAAAAAAGACCCTCCCCTGCACGGCTTCTGTCATGCGGGAGAGGGTCTTATCCTTCAGCTTTTACAGCTCGATCTTGCCGAAGCTCAGATCCGCGAAGTCATCCACACGCTCGGTGCGCTTGGGTGCCACAGGGGCAGCATTCTCGGCATCGCGCGGGGTGTAGGTGCGCTCAGGCACATTGGAGCGGTAGCCGCCCCGGCCGCCGCCATTGCGCGGGCCGCGGCCATTCCGGTCACCACGGCGCTCGCCGCCGCGATGATAGCCGCCGCTGCGGCCATTGCCGTTGCGGTCACGGCCGCCGCGGGGTCCGCGGGGACGTGCATTTGCGCTCTCAGCCACAGCGTTGGGGTCGGTGGAGTAGATGACCACACGGCGGTCACGGCCCTCGCCCTTGCTCTCGCTGCGGACGCCCTCCATCTTGCCGATGGCAGAGTGGATGATGCGGCGCTCGTAGGGGTTCATGGGCTCCATGGCAAAACTGCGGCCGGTGCGGCGCACCTTGGCACCGATGCGCTGTGCCAGTGCGGTCAGGTCGCTCTCGCGCTTGTCGCGGTAGCCGGCCACGTCGAGACCCAGCTTGATGTAGTCGCCCTCGAGGCGGTTTGCCACGAGGCTTGCCAGATAGGACAGGCTCTCCATCGTCTCGCCGCGGCGGCCGATGAGGGCGCCCATCTTCTCGCCGTCCAGACGGATAATGGTAGCCTCACCCTTCTGCACAGCGCTGAACTTGACGTCCTGTACGCCCATCTTCTCGATGACATCCTGCAGGTAGTCCACAGCGGCCTTGACCTTGGCGTTCTCCTCGATGTTGATGGGGACTTCCACCTCTTCGCCCTCGGCGGCGGGAGCAGCCTGCTCTTCGGCAGGGGCAGCTTCCTCAGCGGGTGCGGCAGGCTCTTCCACAGCAGCGGGAGCTTCAGGGGCAGTCTCTTCGACGACAGGCTCAGCCACAGGAGCAGCCTTCTCCTCCACAACGGGAGCGGGCTCCTCAACAGGGGCAGCAGGAGCTGCCACAGGCTCGTCCGGCAGCTCGACGCTGACGCGGACCTTGGCGGGAGTGAGCTTCAGGCCCAGAAAACCGGTCTTCTGGGGCATTTCCAGCACTTCGTAGCTGACGTTGATGTCGTCCTTTTCCACGCCCAGCAGAGCGCAGGCGTTGGTGCGTGCTTCATCGACCGTCTTGCCGGTCGCTTCCTGCGTACGGATCATAACCGTCAATCCTCCTTTTTGTTCTGCAGCTCGCTCAGCGGGACAGTGCGCTCGTCCTTGTAGCGCTCAGCATCCTGCTGGCGGGCATACTCGAGGCGGCGCTTGTTCATCTCGCTGGCGGAGATGTTCTTTTCCACGACCTCACCGGTCTTCTCGTCCTGGACCTTGATGGTGGTGCTCTTCACGCCGCGCTTCTCTTCCTTCTTGCGGGAAGCGATCTCGGCCTTGACCTGCTCCTTCATCTTCTCGGGGTCATAGATCTTGCGCATGACCTGGGTCTGGACGGTCATCACGATATTGGAAATGACGTAGTACAGAGAGAATGCGCAGGGAACGGTAAAGCAGAAGAAGACGTACATCAGAGGCATCATATACATGGTCAGCTTCATGCTGCCCTGCATCTCCTGGCCGGAGGCCTTCATGCTGATGTGGGTGGAGATGAACATGGTGACGACAGCCAGGATGGGGAAGATCAGCAGGGGCAGGTTGTCCGCTGCCAGGCTGTACTGCGGCACACGGGTCAGGTCGATGCCGAAGAAGTCCATGTGCTGGCCGAACTCCGTGATGGTGTTCAGCTGGTCTGCGGTGAACACAGAGGTGACGGTGGACTCACCGGCCAGCACCTGTGCGATGATATTGGTGTCGCGGGTCACCTGAGTGAAGCTGATGCCCAGAGCGGTCATGGCATCGCCTGCGGCGGTGATGGCCTCGGCGCCGATGTGGAAGATGCGCTGCAGCGGGCGGTACACGACCTCGATGACGCCGAACATGACGAGGAAGTTGACCAGCATGGGCATACAGCCGGCGGTGGGCTTATAGCCAAACTCCTGCTGCAGCTTCATCAGCTCTTCCTGCTGCTTTTCGGGCTTGTCCTTGTACTTTTTCTGGATGTCGGCGATCATCGGCTGGAAAGCGGACATCTTGGCCATGCTCTTCTGCTGGTTGAGCTGCAGAGGGATGCTGAGCAGGCGGATGACGATGGTGAAGATGATGATGTCCCAGCCGTAGTTCGGGATGAGGTTGTAGATCCACTCCATCACATAGCCGAGAGGTACACCGAGGATGTACAAAATATTCATGTCTCTGTCCATTCTGCCCCGCCTGTGGTGCGGGACGGTTATTTTTATCGTAGGACACGCCGCCCACAGTTCAGCACGTCACAAGAAGCATTATAATAGCATTTCCTCTCAGCCTCCCCTCGCCAGGGGAGGTGGCACGGCGAAGCCGTGACGGAGAGGTTTTTCCCTCTTTTGTGTTCTTCCAAAGAGCATTGACAAAGAGGTCCTCCCCGCTTCAGCGCTCTTCCAAAGAGCATCGGCGAAGAGGTTTTCCACTTATTTTTCGTGTCTGGTGGAAAACAGAGCCGAGGCCGAGAGATGCCGGGCCGGATTTTTCCAGCGGCCCTTTTCCGGTACGGGGTCGTAGCCCCAGCGGCCCAGCGGATTGCACCGGGCGATGCGCCACGCCGTCAGCAGCAGCCCTTTGACGCAGCCGTGGGTGCGGATGGCCTCGATGCCGTACTGGCTGCAGGAGGGTGAAAAGCGGCAGTTCCGCCCCAGCCCCGGGCTGATGAACTTCTGGTAGAGCCGGATGAGCCCGCAGAGGGCTTTCTGAAAGATGCTCACGCCTCGGGCTTCCGGACCGGCGGCAGGGTGGCCGGGGGCTTTGCGCCCGGCTGTTTTGCCTTATCCGGCAGGCCGGCCTGGGCGAAGAGCTTTGCCACGATGGCGCTGAGCTGCCAGCTCTTGAGCCGGGGGGTCATGCCCCGGGCCACGAAAACGAGGTCATAGCCGCCGATGTTGTAGTCGAGATGCTCGTCGATGGCGGCCTTCATGACGCGGCGGGCGCGGTTGCGCTGCACGGCGTGACCGATCTTTTTAGTGGCCGTCAGGCCCACCCGGGTGCGCTTGCTCCGTGTTTTGAGCACGTAGAGCACCAGCGCCTGGTTGACATAGGACTTGCCGCGGGCATACACGCGGCCAAACTCGCCGTTGCGGCGGATGGGACGATAGCGCATCCTGTGCGCCTCCCTTCAGGTGATGTGGGAGCATCTGCCCGGAAAAAAGCAATGCTCAGTGTTCAGTATAGCAAAAAAACGCCGACATGAAAAGCTCATCCGGGCGTTTTCTCTGCCAAATCTTTGACAGTTTTTTTAGGCAATGCGACTATTCACCGCAGCTTTCCGGCCTTTTTCCCGAATGCCGGGTAAAAAAATAAGACCGCCAATCCAATATCAGCGGCCTTTTTGCGCATATTCCATTCTGCGCCGGACCTGATGCATACTGCTCAGGATCAGACGGTCAGGCTCTTGCGGCCCTTAGCACGGCGTGCGTTGATGACCTTGCGGCCGTTCTTGGTGCTCATGCGGGTCAGGAAGCCATGAACTTCCTTGCGCTGACGCTTCTTGGGCTGAAAAGTTCTCTTCATGGTGTATTTCCTCCGTAAAAACTCGTCCCCGGTATGGGGTCTATTCTGGTCCCAAAATGGGGACAGGCTTGCAATTCAACAGTATATCGCACACTATGGCCTTCTGTCAAGCATTTTTTTCGCTTTCCTTCAAACTTTTTTGAAAAACCTCTGTGGAGAAACTTTCAACTTTTTCACCCATTTCCCGTGGAAAACTTTTCATCCACAATATCTTGTGGCTTTTCTCCGTCTTGGACACAAGGCCGTTTCCCAGACGCAGGTATGTCTTTTTTATGTATTATAAATTACCTTATATAATATAGACGCAGGGGGATTTTTGTGGTATACTAACCTGGTATCAGCAGCATTGTTGAAAACTTCAATGGAGTGGATGTACTATGGATTCTTTCAAGGACGTTTTAGAGGCTGCCCAGAGCTACTGCAAGGCGCAGATGGCGGAGCCGACGTATAATCTCTATATCGACGGGTTGGAGCCTATCAGCTTTGAGGACTCCAGCCATATCACCCTCTCGGTGCGCAACGACTTCATCTGCAAGATCGTGACGGACCGTTATCTCGGCCTGCTCAAAGAGGCCTTCAAAACAGTGCTGGGCTTTGACGTGGACATCACCCTCGTCGTCCCCAGCACGCCGCCCCACGAAGTGGTGCTGGCCCAGCAGTACGAGGCGAACCCCGCCTCCCCGCAGGGCAACTATGAATTCACCTTCGAGAACTTCATCAAAGGCCCGTCCAACCAGTTTGCGTTTGCTGCGGCGCAGGCTGTTGCGGCCAACCCCTCCGGTGCTTACAACCCGCTGTTTATCTACGGCGGCTCGGGCCTCGGCAAGACCCATCTGCTGACGGCCATCCAGACCGAGATCAAGCGCACCCACCCCGACTTCGTCATCATGTATGTCACCTGTGAGCAGTTCACCAACGAGCTGATCGCGGCCATCCGCGCCGGCAGCACCGAGGACTTCCGGATGAAGTACCGCGTGGCCGACCTGCTGCTGGTGGACGACATCCAGTTCATCGCGGGCAAGGAGTCCACCCAGGAAGAATTCTTCCACACCTTCAACTCCCTCCACGATGCCCACAAGCAGATCGTCATCGCATCTGACCGCCCGGCCAAGGAGATCAAGAGTCTGGAAGAGCGTCTGCGCACCCGCTTCGAGTGGGGCCTGACCGCCGACGTCCAGCCGCCGGATTTCGAGACCCGTGTGGCCATCGTCAAGCGCAAGGCGGAGCTTCTCCACCTCGACCTGCCCGAGGATGTGGCCGAGTTCATCGCCAACCATCTGAAAAATAACATCCGCCAGCTGGAAGGCGCGGTCAAAAAGCTCAACGCCTACTATATGCTCGAGGGCATCCAGCCGGTCATCAGCGTGGCACAGAATGCCATCAAGGACATCCTCAACGAGACCCAGCCCGTGCCTGTCACCATCGAGAAGATCGTGGGCGAGGTATCCCGCACCTTCAACGTCTCCCCTGCCGACATCCGCGGCACCAAGCGGAACGCCAATGTGGCCTCCGCCCGCCGTGTGGCCATCTACATCCTGCGCGAGGTCACCGGCATGAGCATGGAGGAGATCGGCAGGGAGTTCTCGGGCCGTGACCATTCCACCATCGTCTACTCCCTCAAGACCATGGAGCGGGACATGAAGAATGACCAGCACCTGCGGGAGACGGTGAGCGACATCATCAAGAATGTGAAGGCTTAACGCACCGGAGCCGGTGTAAAAGTCATACTCATTCAGGGGTCAAACCCCAAAATATGGGGAGAAAGAGGAACAAAAAGGGGAAAATAGACCTAGATATTGTGGTAAAAGGCCGAAACTTTCCACTCTTTCCACATGGTTTTCAACATTCAACTTCCGTTTTTCACAGCGGATGTGGAAAGAACCACCGCTCTCCCCGATTCAACATTCCATTCACAGTTCCTCAACATCTCCGTGGAAAACCAAATCCCCGCATCCCGGCAAGGGTTTGCAGAGTTTTCCACATCTTCCCCACCCCCTACTACGATTACTACAACAAGTTCAATAAAGAAAACAGGTTTTTGCATCGGATCCCATGAGGAACGACAGCAAAACTGACGCAAAAAAGGAGAGAAGAAGATTTGAACATCATCTGCGACAAAACTCTTCTGAGTGCAGCCATTGACGGCGTATCCAAAGCAGTCACTCTGCGCTCTACCATCCCGGTACTGGAGGGCATTTTACTGAAGGCAGAAGGCTTCCAGCTGACCCTCACCGGCTACGACCTCGAAATGGGCATCGTGACCACCATCGAAGCCAATGTCAAAGAACCCGGTGAAATCGTGCTGAATGCCAAGCTGCTCAGCAGCATGATCAGCCGGATGCCGGCAGGCCAGATCACCATCCAGTCTGCCGATAATGGCAAAACCACCATCCAGAGCGGCGTGGCACAGTTCGAGATCCAGTCCATGTCGGCCACCGATTTCCCCGAGCTGCCCAACACCGGCGCCGAGGAGACCCTGACCATCAAGACCGGCGTGCTCCGCGATATGATCGACCGCACCCTCTACGCCGTCAGCCAGGATGAGAAAAAACCTGCGCATACCGGTGAACTTTTTGAGATAGAGCCGGATAAAATGACCATCGTTGCCCTGGACGGCTACCGTCTGGCCATCGTGGAGCGGCCCGTCACTGCCGTCAAGGACATCCGCATCATCGTCCCCAGCAAGACCATGACCGAAGTGTCTCATCTGCTGCCCAACGACGACGAAGAGCCGGTCCACATCTGTGCCAACCGCCGCTACGTCGTGTTCATGACCGCCGGCTACACCATCATGAGCCGCCTCATCGAGGGCGAGTTCCTCAACTATCACAACGTCATCCCCGCCGGCAGCCGCACCCGGGTGACCATCGACACCAAGGAGTTCATCGAGACCATCGAGCGCGCTTCTCTGATTATTACAGAGCGTTTAAAAAATCCCCTCCGCATCACTTTTACAGAGGGTAAAGTCGTCGTCCGCTGCCAGACCAATCTGGGCCGCGTCGTCGATGAGTTCAATGCCGAGTGCGAGGGCGACGAGGTGGAGATCGGCTTCAACAACCGCTACCTGTTGGACGCGCTGCGCAATGCCCGCACCGAGAAAGTGCGGATGGAGATCAGCGGCCCGCTGAGCCCGGTGAAAGTGCTGCCGGTGGAGGGCAATGACTTCCTGTATCTGGTCCTGCCCGTCCGCTTCAAAAACGACTGAGAGGCGTAATAAAATGCAAAAGATCCTCATCCATACCGAATTTATCAAGCTGGACGCCCTGCTGAAATATGCGGGCCTGTGCGAGACCGGCGGCGAAGCCAAGGAGCTCGTTCAGGGCGGGGCCGTGAAGGTCAACGGCGAAGTCTGCACCATGCGCGGCAAGAAGTGCCGCCCGGGCGATACCGTGGAGCTGGACGGCCAGACCATCGAGATCGGGATGGGCGGCTGATGCGGCTGCTCTCTCTCGAAGTCGAAAATTACCGGAACATCGCCTCGGCCAGCCTGACGCCGGGCCGGGAGCTGACGGTCATCTGCGGCAACAACGGCCAGGGCAAGACGAACCTCCTGGAAGCCATCTGGCTGCTCACCGGCGGCAAGAGCTTCCGGGGCGGCAAGGACGCAGAGCTGGTGCGCCGGGGCGAACCCTTCGCCGTGCTCAAAGCGTCCACCCTCCGCGCACAGCAGGAAGAGCAGGAAACGGAAGAGCCGAACCGCGTCCGCCTGACGGTGGGCGCGCCGGACTCTCCCCGCCCGGGCCGGACAGTCTCGGTGAACGGGGGCGCAGTCAAGCGGGCGGCCAGCCTTGCAGGCAGCTTTCCGGCGGTGGTTTTCGACCCCGGACACCTGAGTCTCGTGAAGGGCGCGCCGGAAGGGCGGCGGAAATTTCTGGACGCTGCCCTCTGCCAGCTCTACCCCGGCTACCTGACCCTTTATCGCCGCTATGTCCGGGCTTTGCAGCAGAAAAACGCGCTGCTTCGACGCTCTTCCAATGGCATGGAACGGCCTTATGCCGAAAAGCGGGCCTTATTAGAAGTGCTGAATGTGGAGCTTGCCCAGCAGGGCGAGGCCATCCAGCAGCGGCGCAGAGCCTATCTCGCCGCCCTCTCCCCGCTGGCCTGTGCCAACTATGAGGAGCTTTCCCGCGGGGCGGAAACACTGAGCCTGCGGTATGCGGCCCAGTTCGAGCCGGGCGGTCTGGCCCAGCTTCTGCGGCAGAAAATGCCCGAAGAGCTGCGGGCCGGGCAGAGCCTCTGCGGCCCTCACCGGGAAGATCTGGACCTTCTTCTGGATGGTCAGCCTGCAAAAGTGTATGCGAGTCAGGGACAGCAACGGAGCGTCGTGCTCAGCCTGAAAATGGCCGAAGCCGCCGCAGCTGCCTCCATCACGGGCGAACACCCGGTGATGCTGCTGGACGACGTGCTCAGCGAGCTGGACGATGGCCGCAAGCAGTATCTGCTCACCCGGATGCGGGAAAAGCAGACCTTCGTGACCAGCTGCGACGACACCGCTTTCCTCAAAACGGACGGCGAGGTCTACCGGATGAACGGCGGCGTGCTGACGAAAGTGTGATGCAATGTATGTACACCTTGGCCGCGATTATGTCCTGAACGACCGGGACATCATCGGCATCTTCAATCTGGAAACGACGACCATCTCACCCCGGGGGCGGGAGTTTCTGAACTACGCCCAGAAAAACGGGGCGGTGGTGAGCCTGTCCGATGAGCTGCCCCAGAGCTATGTGCTGGCAGATTCGCCGGTGGATACGATCTATCTCTCGGAGCTGTCGCCGGCTGCGCTCAAACGGCGCACGGAGATGAAACTGGAATAAGCCAACCAGCGATTGATCGCTTTTACAAATAGTAACGAAAAAACGAAACAAAACAAAAGGGAGAAAGGAAATGGCAGAGGAAATCATTACCAGTACCAACGCAGAAACTGCGACGGACCATGAATACAACGCCAGTGAGATCCAGGTCCTGAAAGGCCTGGAGGCAGTGCGCAAGCGCCCCGGTATGTATATCGGCTCCACCGGCGAGCGCGGCCTGCACCATCTGGTGTACGAGATCGTGGACAACGCCATCGACGAGGCTCTGGCCGGTTACTGCGACCACATCGAGGTCAAGATCCTGAAGGGCGACATCATTCAGGTCACGGACAATGGCCGCGGCATCCCCGTGGACATCCAAGCTGATACCGGTCTGCCTGCCGTCACCGTCGTCTATACCATCCTCCACGCCGGCGGCAAGTTCGGCGGCGAGAACTCCGGCTACAAGGTGGCCGGCGGCCTGCACGGCGTCGGCGCGTCCGTCGTCAACGCCTGCTCGGAGTGGCTGACCGTCAACGTCCGCCGCGACGGCCACGAGTACGAGCAGACCTTCCGCCGCGGCGACCCGGACGGCCCGCTGAAGTGCATCGGCACCGTGGACCCCAGTGTCACCGGCACCCGCGTCACCTTCAAGCCCGACCCGGAGATGTTCAAGGACACCACCGTCTACAACTTCGAAACGCTGGAAAAGCGCCTGCGGGAAGAGAGCTTCCTGAACGCCGGTGTCAAGATCACCCTGACCGACGAGCGCGAGCTCTACACCCCCGTCCTCGAGGACGGCAAGGAGGGCGAGCCCACCTACCGCACCGAGGTCATGTGCTACGAGGGCGGCATCAAGAGCTTCGTCACCTATCTGGGCGAGAAGCGCGACCTCGAGGTGCTCCACCCCAACGTCATCTATCTCAAGGGTCAGACCGACCGGGGCATGGCTGAGATCGCCCTGCAGTATAATTCCAGCTACAATGAGCTGCTGCTGAGCTTCGCCAACAACGTCAACACCCCCGACGGCGGCACCCACGAAGAGGGCTTCCGCAGCAGCCTCACCCGCGTGTTCAACGATTATGGCCGCAGCCACGGTCTGTTGAAGGACAAGGACGAGAACCTTTCCGGCGCTGACGTCCGTGAGGGCCTCATCTGCGTCATCTCCGTCAAGCTGCAGGAGGCCGAGTTTGAGGGCCAGACCAAGGCAAAGCTGGGCAATACGGAAATTCGAACCCTCGTCTCCAACATGGTCTACTCCAAGCTGATGGAGTTCTTCGAGGAGAACCCCGGCGTGGCCAAGGCCATCTTCGAGAAGGCCACCCAGGCCGCCCGCGCCCGCGCTGCCGCCAAGAAGGCCCGTGAGCTGGTGCGCCGCAAGAGCGCCCTTGAGACCAGCCGGATGCCCGGCAAGCTGGCAGACTGCCGCGAAAAAGACCCCACCCGCACCGAGATCTTCATCGTCGAGGGTGATTCTGCAGGCGGCTCGGCCAAGATGGGCCGTGACTCGGCCATTCAGGCCATCCTCCCCCTGTGGGGCAAGATGCTCAACGTCGAAAAGGCCCGTGCCGACCGTATCTACGGCAACGACAAGCTGATGCCTGTCGTGCTGGCACTGGGCTGCGGCATCGGCGACGAGTTCGATATTTCCAAGCTGCGGTATGACAAAGTGTTCATCATGGCCGATGCCGATGTCGATGGCTCTCACATCTGCACCCTGATGCTCACCTTCTTCTTCCGCTATATGCGCCCCCTCATCGAGCAGGGCCATGTCTATGTGGCACAGCCCCCGCTGTTCAAGGTGCAGAAGGGCAGCACCATCAAATACGCCTACAACGACGCCGAAATGGCCCTGCTCTCGCAGGAGATGCCCGGCGCGAAGATAAACCGCTATAAGGGCCTTGGCGAGATGAACCCGGAGCAGCTCTGGGAGACCACCATGAACCCCGAGAACCGCGTCATCGTCCGCATCACCATCGAGGATGCCGAGAAGGCCGATGAGGCGTTCACCATCCTGATGGGCGATCAGGTGGAGCCCCGCCGCCGCTTTATCGAGACCAACGCCCAGTACGCAAAGCTCGACGTGTAATTGGAGGAAACAATGGAAGAAGATTATGTGATGATACCGGGCAGCGGTACCAAGATGATCATCCGGGACGTCAAGAAGGAGATCGAAACGGCGTTTCTGGATTACTCCATGTCGGTCATCGTGGCCCGCGCCCTGCCGGATGTGCGTGACGGCCTGAAGCCCGTCCACCGCCGCATCCTCTACACCATGCACGAACGCGGCAACGACCCCAGCCATCCCTACCGCAAGTCGGCGGATACCGTCGGTGCGGTGCTGGGCTCTTACCACCCCCACGGCGACGCCTCCGTTTACGACGCCATGGTTCGTCTGGCACAGGATTTCTCCCTGCGCTACCCGCTGGTGGATGGTCAGGGTAACTTCGGCTCGGTCGATGGCGACCCCCCGGCTGCTTACCGTTACACCGAGGCCCGCATGAGCCGCATGGCGGTCGAGATGCTGACCGACATCGACAAGGACACCATCAACTGGGACCCCAACTTCGACGAGACGAAGAAAGAGCCCAGCGTCCTGCCCTGCCGCTTCCCCAACCTGCTGGTCAACGGCAGTCAGGGCATCGCCGTCGGTATGGCCACCAACATCCCGCCCCACAACCTCAGTGAGGTCATCGACGGCTGCGTGGCCTATATCGAGGACCCTGACATCGATCTGCCCGGCCTGATGGAGCACATCAAGGGACCGGACTTCCCCACTGCCGGCATCATCATGGGCCGCAGCGGCATCCGCGCCGCCTACGCCACCGGCCGCGGCAAAATTACTCTGCGGGGCCGTGCTACCATCGAAGAGACCAAGAATGGCCGCACTCAGATCATCATTACGGAAATTCCGTATATGGTCAACAAGGCCCGTCTTATCGAGAACATGGCAGAGCTGGTCAAGGACAAGCGAATCGAGGGCATCACCGGCCTGAACGATGAGACCAACCGCAAGGGTATGCGCATCGTGGTGGACATCCGCAAGGATGCCAACGCGCAGGTCATCCTGAACCAGCTGTACCAGTACACCCAGCTGCAGGATACCGTGGGCGTCATCATGCTGGCCATCGACCACAAGGTGCCGAAGGTCATGACCCTGAAACAGATGATACAGAAGTACGTCGAGTTCCAGGATGAAGTCGTCCGCCGCCGCACGCAGTATGATTTGAAGAAGGCCAAGGAGCGCGCCCACATCCTCGAGGGTCTGAAAAAGGCCACCGACATCGTGGACGAGCTCATCGCTACCATCCGCGCCTGCAAGGGCGGCATGGCCGAGGCAAAGGCCGCGATCATGGAGCAGTTCGGCTTCGATGACCCGCAGGCCGACGCTATCGTGAAGCTGCAGCTGGGCCGTCTGGCTGGTCTCGAGATCCTCAAGATCGAGGAAGAGCTGTCCGGCTTGCAGGCAAAAATCGAGGATTGGGAGGACATCCTCGCCAACGACGCCCGTGTTCTGGAGATCGTCAAGAACGAGCTGCTGGACATGAAGAAGCGCTTCGGCGACGAGCGCCGCACCGAGATCCAGTCCGTCACCGGCGAAGTGGACATCGAAGACCTCATCGCCGAGGAACAGTGCGTCTACACCCTCACCGAGGCCGGCTATATCAAGCGTCAGCTCAAGGCCACCTATCAGGCCCAGAAGCGCGGCGGCCGCGGCATCTCCGGCATGACCCGGAAGGAAGAGGACATCGTGCAGGAGATGTTCGTGGGCTCTACCCATGATTATGTCCTGTTCGTCACCGACAAGGGCCGCCTCTTCCGCATCAAGGGTTACACCATCGCCGAGGGCAGCCGTACCAGCAAGGGCAGCAACATCGTCAACCTGCTGCAGCTGGCCGAGGGCGAAAAGGTCACCAATATGCTCTGCTACCCCAAGGACGGGGACAACAAGGGCGGTTTCGTCACCATGGTCACCAAGCAGGGCCTCATCAAGCGCACTCCGCTGGAGCAGTACGCCAACATCCGCAAGACGGGCCTCATCGGCATCGCACTCAACGAGGGCGACGCGCTGGCATGGACCCGCCTGACCACCGGCAATGATATGCTCATCGTGGCTACCCGCAACGGTCAGGCCATCCGCTTCAACGAGGCCGATGCCCGCCCGATGGGCCGCAGCGGCCACGGCGTCCGCGCCATCAAGCTGGCCGAGGGCGACGAGGTCGTCGGCGTCTGCATCTGCCGCGAGGGCGGCACGGTGCTCACCGTCACCGAAAACGGCAAGGGCCGGCGCTCTGACATCGACACCTACCGCATCACCGCCCGCGGCGGCAAGGGCATCCGCAACTACGATGCCTCCAAGGACAAGGTGGCAGCCGTCAAGATCGTGGACGACATCGACGATGTGCTGCTGAGCAGTCAGGAGGGCATCATCATCCGCCTGCACGCCAACGAGATCCCCGTCCAGAGCCGCTACGGCTCCGGTGTCCGGGTCATGCGTCTGGGCGAGAACGATAAGGTGATGGTGCTGGCCCGCACCGACCACGACGACGAGGCACAGACCGAGAGCATCGAGGCCGACACCGAGGATGAGCCCACTGCCGAGCAGCTGGCGGAGATGGAAGCAGCCGATGAGGCATCGGCCGCCGAAGCTCCCGAGGCTGATACCGGCGACGAGGAATAAACCTCATTTCCACACATAAACTGACCCTGCGGGGGAGTACACGCTTTCTGCGGTGCTCTCCCGCAGGTTTTTGCAAAAAATCACGGTTATACTGGACAAATCCGCTGTTTGTGTGGTACGATAGCCGGACAACAGGAAAGATCCTCATGGGGGAGTAGCAGGCGCTGTTTTGCAGGCAGCGCAGCAAGTCAACACAATGACGGCCCGGGCGGCTGTCTGGCTTGCTTTCATTTGCGAGACTCATGTGCTTTGGTGCGAGTACCACGCCCATTCCACATGGAGTCAGTTTGTAAAAATCCGACCCGGAATTGGCGAAATGCGCGCCGATCCCGGGTCTTTTGTCTGCCCGCCAATTCCGGTCAAATCAGGAGGCATCGTTATGGAATGGAGTTTTTTGTTTTTCTTCAACAGCGCCCTGTTGGGTGTGGGCCTTGCCATGGATGCGTTTTCCGTCTCGATGGCAAACGGTCTGCATGACCCTCAGATGTCCCGCCGCCGGGGCGCCCAGATCGCAGGCACCTTCGGCATCTTTCAGGCTGTCATGCCCATGACGGGCTGGGTCTGCGTCCACACCATCGTGGAGCTGTTCTCTTCGTTTGAAAAGTTCATCCCGTGGATCGCCCTCATCCTGCTGGGCTATATCGGCGGCAAGATGCTCATTGAAGGCATCAAGGGCGAAGAGACCGAGGAAGCCGCTGAGCTGAGCGCGGGCGCACTCTTCATGCAGGGCGTCGCCACCAGCATCGACGCGCTGTCGGTGGGCTTCACCATCTCGGAGTACGGCTGGTTCATGGCTCTGGTCTGCTCCCTCATCGTGGCGATCGTCACCTTCTTCATCTGTGAAGCCGGCCTTGCCATCGGCAAAAAGTTCGGCACCGAACTCTCCGGCAAAGCCTCCGTCCTCGGCGGCGTCATCCTCATCGGCATCGGTCTGGAGATCTTCATTTCCGGCATCATGGGCTGAGAACAACAGCAGCGCCCCTGCACATTTGTGCAGAGGCGCTTTTTTTATGCCCGAGGGAAGCACCCGCCGGGGCAGGGAGGGGGTTTGTCGTATTTTATTGCACATTGCCGCAAAATTGAGGACTTTAAGTAAAAATTTTGTTATTTTTCTCTATTGCAATATGGGTCGGGAGGTAGAGGTTAGTGGACATG
>ENA-UEQH01000478-UEQH01000478.1-human-gut-metagenome-genome-assembly--contig:-NODE-478-length-22440-cov-34.151858_pt1 | contig 22440 bp, 16 predicted proteins | sample MGYA00242945_ERZ507943 | MGnify/ENA primary metagenome ERZ507943 (study PRJEB26167, sample SAMN06115418) | human gut metagenome | host: Homo sapiens | place: China:Hubei | collected 2015-03-06... | reverse complement strand
AAGTCAATCTGCAAGGCTTCTACAAGAAATGTCCTCACCCCAACATGGCAGCGTACGAACGCACGTCCGACAACCGGTTCATCTATACCCAGCGCAACCAGAAAGAGATTGACGCCCTGCAGGCCATGGTTTATGCAAGCTACTGGCTAATGCCGGAAAAGCTCTCCGTCACGGCCTACGGAGGACTGTTCCGCTGCTTCAATTTCGGCCACGACTACACCCACTGCTACACGTCTTACTTTGTCACAGGAGCCCTCAACGCTTACTTAGGTAATTTATCCCTCCATGCCTACGCCGACAATGGTTTTCGTTTCCTGGAAGGGGAAACCAAAGGCTACAGCGGAGGCGACATCGCCCTAAAAGCCGCCTATAGCTACAAGGACTGGCAGTTTGCTCTTATCTGGCAACAACCCTTCCAGCATAAATACAAAATGTTTGAATCGGAAGTCCTGAACCGGAACCTCCAGAAGACCACAGCCCTCTACAGTCGTGATGCCTGCAACCTCGTTAACCTGACCGTGACGTGGCGTCTGACCAAAGGACGTAAGTTCCGTGCCGTCAACCGGTCCATCCAACTGAAAGACAGTGATGCGGGGATTATCCGATAAAGAAGAGAATATTCTTATTCGGAATATTCGGAAGCTAGAGTAAGTACGATAGTGATTGGATTGTATGTGCTATTATTCCTCCATTACTATCTTCACCTCCTGAATATTCCGGATTTCGTCACTGAAGTTGACTCCGATTTTATAGACAGTACGGTTGTCTTTGGCAAAGGGTTCTACATAACCTTTTGCCTGAATCTGTGCCAGTGCCTCTTCCGCGCTCCCGTTTAGCTTAAATTCCATGATATAGACGTAGTCCTTTGTCTGGAGCACCAAGTCAATCCGTCCCCGGTTCGTACGGTATTCCACCTGCACATAGAAACCCATCAATTTGAAAATGATGTAAAGAATGTTCTGATAGTGCACTTCCCGATCGCGTGCCAGTTCGTAAGGAATATCGGCAAACATCGTTTTCAGCCGTTCAAAGAAATCGTCCACTTTTCCTGCCATGACTTCCTCTACGAAGCACTGAATCTGGTAGGGTGACTTGCTCACGCTTACAGAGGCATAATTGGGTAGGAGAAACTTGAAGAATCCTTGCTCCACTTCCCGGTTTGGGAAGCCCAGCGTGTAGTTTTCGAACATCTTGTTATAACCTTTGATAGTCAGGTAGCCACTCTGATAAATGACGGGAATAGGATCAGTAGAAGCAGTATCAATACTGTCCAGTACCGGCTGGCTGGTAACGATGTGTTCCAGCTCCTCGATTGGATAATGGTGCAGTTTAAGTAGTTCAACCAGGTAAGTCGGAGTCCCTGTTTCAAACCAGTAGCTACCGAATCTTTTTTTTGCAAAGGTATTCAGCAGGCTGAACGGATTGTACATTCCGATTGCGTTTTCCGTAAAATGATAGCCGTCGTAATTGGTTTTCAGCTCTTTGCAAGTTTCTTCGTAACTCATCTTTGTAGCTATAGCCAGTTCATGGATGTCTTCTTCAAAACAGGTATGAATTTCCTTTTCACTGATACCGCAAATCTCAGCATATCGGTCGTCCATAGATATGTCCATCAGGTTGTTCAAATCGCTGAAAACACTCACTTTACCGAACTTGGTGACACCTGTCAGCAGGGCAAATCGGATGCATCCGTCCATAGATTTCAAGGCTCCGTAGAAAGCCTTCAGGGTGCTGCGGTACTCGTTTTGCAAGGCTTCGTTCCCAATAGCCTGCAGCATGGGTTTGTCGTATTCATCAATGAGAATTACCACCCTGTGGCCGGTCTGTTCGCAGGCACGGCGGATAATGCCTTGGAAACGGAGAGAGAGGCTAGTTTCACTTTCACGCGTGCCATATCTGCTTTCCCAAGTGCATAAATTATCGTTCAGAATGCTGGTCAGCGATTCTGGAGTATCATATTTCTGTGTATTCAAATCCAGATGCAGTACCGGATACACCGTCCAGTTTTTTTCCAGTTTCTCCAGTGCCAGTCCTTTGAAAAGTTCTTTCTTTCCCAGTGCGTAGGCTTCGATTGTCGACAGAAGCAGACTCTTGCCGAAACGTCGCGGACGGCTCAGGAAATAGTAACTTCCTGTATTGAACAGCTGGTAGATTAAAGCGGTTTTATCTATATATTCATAACCGCCGGAAATCACTTTCTCAAAATTCTGTACTCCTACCGGATATAACTTGCTCATAACAACTGGATTTTGATTCTACTGCGAATGTAGCAATTAAAACCGAACATTCAAACATCCAGTGAATCCGAAAGAAAAAATAAGGTATGAAAAATCAACTTCTCTGGATAACGGACCTAAATAATGTAAAATATACATGCTTTTATGTAAAGTATACTTGTCTTTATGGAAAATATCATTAACTTTGCAATATCCTAGCAAGCAAAAAAACTTCTATACACTAACTTTAAATTTTACAATTATGAAAAAGAGTTTTTTGTTACCTCACAGTTGTATGAGAGTAGGACTTATTCTGCTAGTCCCTTTCTTTATCATGTTTTGTCTGGAAATGGCGGGAGCAGCTCCCGAAATCACCATTACCATGCCTAGCCTGGCAAACAATGAGTTGCTTGACGGAACGGTCTGGTTTACCTTGCTTCAGGGAGAGGACATCTTTATGGAAATTTGGATCCTCGGTCTTCTGATTTCCCTGCTTTTCATTGCTCTGAGCAAAGAAAAAGTGGAAGATGAGATGATTCTGCAAATACGGCTCCAGTCCATGCTGCATGCCCTTTGGATTACTTCACTGTGCTTTGTGCTGGAAACCCTCTTTCTTTTTGGTTTAGCCTATGCCTACAGTCTTTGGGCTATCCTATATATCTTTTTGCTGTTCTTTATCCTGAAATTCCGTTACGAACTTTATCAACTTAAAAAGGCTGAAAAATGAAAAATACAATCAAAGTAGAACGGGCCATCAAGGATATGACCCAGCAGGATCTGGCTGTAGCTATCAGAGTAAGCCGGCAGACAATCAATTCCATTGAATCGGGAAAATATGTTCCTTCTACGGTCTTGGCTCTGAAGATTGCAGCATACTTCGGCAAGACCGTAGATGAAATATTCCAGCTGGAGGAGGGCGACTGAGCCTGTTGTAAGTTATTTTTCCTTTTCGATTTTGATGTCCTGAATGTTCCGGATTTCGTCACTGAAGTTGACACCGATCCTGTAGACCGTACGTTTGTCTTTGGCAAAGGGTTCTGCATAGCCTTTTGCCTTGATTTGTGCCAGCGCCTCTTCTGCACTCCCGTTAAGTTTAAATTCCATGATATACACATAGTCCTTTGTTTGGAGCACCAAGTCAATCCGTCCCCGGTTCGTACGGTATTCCACCTGCACATAGAAACCCATCAATTTGAAAATGATGTAAAGAATGTTCTGATAGTGCACTTCCCGATCGCGTGCCAGTTCGTAAGGAATATCGGCAAACATCGTTTTCAGCCGTTCAAAGAAATCGTCCACTTTTCCTGCCATGACTTCCTCTACGAAGCACTGAATCTGGTAGGGTGACTTGCTCACGCTTACAGAGGCATAATTGGGTAGGAGAAACTTGAAGAATCCTTGCTCCACTTCCCGGTTTGGGAAGCCCAGCGTGTAGTTTTCGAACATCTTGTTATAACCTTTGATAGTCAGGTAGCCACTCTGATAAATGACGGGAATAGGATCAGTAGAAGCAGTATCAATGCTGTCCAGTACCGGCTGGCTGGTAACGATGTGTTCCAGCTCCTCGATTGGATAATGGTGCAGTTTGAGCAGTTCAACCAGGTAAGTCGGAGTCCCTGTTTCAAACCAGTAGCTACCGAAGCGCCGGTTGGCAAAGGTATTCAGTAAACTGAAAGGATTGTACATCCCGATTGCGTTTTCCGTGAAATGATAGCCGTCGTAATTGGTTTTCAGCTCTTTGCAAGTTTCTTCGTAACTCATCTTCGTAGCTGTAGCCAGTTCATGGATATCTTCCTTAAAATAGGTATAGATTTCTTTTTCACTGATTCCACAGATTTCTGCATATTGGTCAATCATGGAAATATCCCTAAGGTTGTTCAGGTCGCTGAAAACACTAACCTTGCCGAACTTGGTGACACCTGTCAGCAGGGCAAATCGGATGCATCCGTCCATGGATTTCAAGGCTCCATAGAAAGCTTTCAGGGTGCTGCGGTACTCGTTTTGCAAGACTTCGTTCCCAATAGCCTGGAGCATGGGTTTGTCGTATTCATCAATGAGAATTACCACCCTGCGGCCGGTCTGTTCGCAGGCACGGCGGATAATGCCTTGGAAACGGAGAGAGAGACTTGTTTCACTTTCACGCGTGCCATATCTGCTTTCCCAAGTGCATAAATTATCATTCAGAATGCTGGTCAGCGATTCGGGAGTATCATATTTCTGTGTATTCAAATCCAGATGCAGCACCGGATACACCGTCCAGTCTTTCTCCAGTTTCTCCAGTGTAAGTCCTTTGAAAAGTTCTTTCTTTCCCAGTGCATAGGCTTCGATTGTCGACAGAAGCAGGCTTTTGCCGAAACGTCGCGGACGGCTTAGAAAATAATATTTGTTTGTATTAAACAACTCGTGCACGAGTGCAGTTTTGTCTACATATACATAACCATCGCGTATCAAACCTTCAAAATTCTGTACTCCTACCGGATATAGCTTGCTCATAACAACTGGATTTTGATTCTATTGCGAATGTAGCAATTTAAAATGAACATTCATACAAACGTTTGTCAATTTGTAGATGCGGCTGTCTAAAATATTTTCGAAATGGTACTTTTAGTTATTTCATTTACAGACCTTCCGTATAGCCTTCTGTACCAGCTTTTCCATTACCTTATATCCTTCCAGATTCGGATGAACACCGTCTTCCGAGTAAATTTTAGGCAGTCCGCCTTCCTGGTCGCACATTGCACTGTGGTAGTCCACATAAACTATCTTGTTTGCTTTGGCATACGCTTTTACTTTACGGTTCAGCTCTCTGATAGTTTCAGCCGGTTTAACTTCTGGTCTCCATGAAAAGCTGTTTGCCGGCATGGTAGAACATAAAATCACTTTAATATTATTTGCCTGGGCAAGTTCTACCATCGAAATGATATTTCCCAAAGTCTTTTCCAGACTGACAGCATAATCGTTTAAGGCAATGTCATTGGTTCCGGCCAATATAACCACAGCTTTTGGTTTGAGATTGATTACATCCGGGCGGAAACGCATCAGCATCTGTGCCGATACCTGTCCGCTGATACCTCTGCCTACGTAATTGTTTTTAGTGAAAAACTCGGGGTCTGCATCGGGCCAGCCATCGGTAATGGAGTTTCCCATGAAAACTACTTTCGGGTTCTTTACTTCTTTGTTGGCAGCCTCATAGCGGCCAAAATCTGCCCAGTCTTTTATTTCCTGAGCTTGTATGCATAAGCTTCCCATACAAAGCAGGGCGATGAGATACAATTTTTTCATTTGATTAGTAAATTTAGTTGTTTTCTTTTTCGAATGATTGGATTAATTCATCCATTTCTTTCGAATCCAGTGTATTTACATAGATGTTTTCTCCGCTTGTGGTGCTGATGTGCAAGACCGGCAGATTGTTGCTCGTCAGTATAAAGTGCACGATCTTTCCATCTACGGTACGAAAGAAGCCTTTACGGATACATCCCAGTCCGAATCCGTTGGTTCGAAGGTTTACTTGCGGAATGGCATCCACTTTTGTTATCGATTTTATTTCGTCTTTTTTCAATTCTGCACCATATAACCCCGAGATGTGCAATGTGTTGTTTTCGTACGATACGTTTCCTCCTTGTAAAGACGGAATGAGTAATCCTCCTAATACGACTGATGAGATTACCAGAAAAAAGCCAGCATAAATCAGACTTTTTCGGTGTATTCGTTTGGAAACCTTGGCTTGGCAGTAAAACAGTGAGGCTGGTAAACCTATACACATCAGTAGGATTGAAATGATAAAAAAGATTTCCGAATCGGTCAGCATGCTTAGGAATTGACCTGCAACGATGATAACTGCTGTCCCAATCATGATATTGCGGACGCGTTTTAAGTACGTTTTAAATGCCGGAGATGCTTTTTCTTCTTCGGTAAACGAATTATAATTGGACAGCATACTTGGTCTTTTTACGACAGATGTTCCACATACTACCAATAAGATAGCAGTGAATAAAGTAATGCCCAGTGTAAGGATGTGTTCCATAATATTATTAAAAAATAAAAAGAAAGCGACCTTTTGCAAGACCGCTTTAGATGTTTTCACAACGGAATAATCCTTATTGTGATTTGCTTCATTTTAATATGTTACAAATATAATCATTTATTTTAAATATTTTCTAATTAATAGATGTTTTTTTATCTTTGAAAGCAATAATAAAAATAAAACTATGAAAAAGATATTAGGTCTGGATTTAGGGACAAACAGTATAGGGTGGGCTGTTATTAATTCTAAGCTCAATACAAATGGTAAAGAGGAATTGGTGGGTATATCGTCTTCGGGTAGTAGAATAATACCTATGGATGCAGCTACATTAAGTGATTTTGATAAGGGAAATTCAAAGTCACAAACTGCAGAACGTACTCGTTTGCGAGGTATACGTAGATTATTGGAGCGCAACCTTCTTCGTCGTGAACGTTTACTTCGTGTTTTAGCTTGTATAAATTTTTTGCCAGATCATTTTGCTGCATGTATAGATCGAAATGGAAAGTTTATAGCAGATACAGAACCTAAATTGGCATGGAAAAATGATTTAGAATCAGGCTATACATTTCTATTTCAGGAATCGTTTCAAGAGATGCTTGATGACTTTCGCATGAATCAACCAAATTGGCTGACAGAAGGTAAAAAGATACCTTATGATTGGACTTTATATTATTTACGTAAGAAAGCTCTGTCGCAAAAGATTTCTAAAGAAGAGTTAGCATGGATTCTTTTGAATTTTAATCAAAAGCGTGGTTATTATCAGCTCAGAGGAGAAGAGGAGGAAGAAGATGTTAGAAAGATAGTAAAATATTATGCTTTAAAAGTTATTTCTGTAGAAGATTCCGGTGAACACAAAGGTAAAGATGTATGGTATAATGTACATTTGGAGAATGGTTGGATATATCGTAGGGCTAGTAATACTCCTTTAGATTGGGTAGGACAAATCAAAGAGTTTGTTGTTACTACAGAATTGGATGATGCCGGAAATCCGAAGGTAAATAAAGATGGTGAGATAAAACGTTCGTTTCGTGCTCCAAAAGATGATGATTGGGGATTGCTTAAAGCCAAGACTCAGGAGTCTATAGATGAAAGTGGAAAAACTGTTGGGGCTTATATTTATGACTCCCTGCTTCAAAATCCGTTTCAAAAGATAAAAGGAAAGTTAGTTCGTACTATTGAAAGAAAATATTATAAGGAAGAAGTTTATGCGATATTGGAAGCACAAAAACATTTTCATCCCGAGTTGAATGATAAATCTTTGCTTGTTGCTTGTGTGGAAGAATTATATCCTAATAATGAACCTCACCGGAATATTCTTTTAGCTCATGATCTTACATATCTTTTGGTTGAAGATGTATTGTTTTATCAGAGACCACTAAAAAGTAAAAAAGCTTTAATAGATAACTGTCCTTATGAAGAGCGTATTTTTAGAAAAAAAGACGGAACACTTTGTCATGAGCCTGTAAAATGTGCAGCTAAGTCTCATCCTCGTTTTCAGGAATTTCGTTTGTGGCAATTCATTACCAATCTCCGTATTTATCAACGTGAAAAAGAAGTGAATGGCTCTTTAAAAACTGATGTAGATGTTACAGCTGCATTTTTACCTGACGAACAGAGCTATGAACAACTTTATGAGTGGTTAAATACCCGAAAAGAAATAGATCAAAAATCTTTGCTGGCTTATAAACCGTTTAAATTAGGTAAAAAAGAACAGGTAGCCTACCGCTGGAACTATGTAGAGGATAAAACTTATCCTTGTAATGAGACTAGAAGCGCTCTGGTGAGCAGATTGAAAAAGGCTGGAATAGATGAAGGTTTTCTCTCTCGTGAAAATGAGGAATGGCTGTGGCACATACTTTATTCTATATCGGATAAACAAGAACTAAAATCAGCTTTGAATACTTTTGCTCAAAAAAATGCTTTAAACGAACAATTTATTGAGGTTTTCTCAAAGATGCCTCCATTCGAAAGTAGTTATGCTGCATATTCATTAAAAGCAATCAATAAACTTCTTCCATTAATGCGAATGGGTAAATATTGGAAAGAAGAGGAAATTGCTTTGGAAACTCGTGCTCGTATAGAGAAAATTCTTACCGGAGAGTATGATGAAACGATTCGTAATCGTGTTCGGGAGAAAACTATCCATTTGTCTACACTATCTTCTTTTAGAGCTTTGCCTCTGTGGTTGGCTTGTTATATTGTTTATGACCGTCATTCTGAAATAAAAGAAATAGAAAAATGGACAACTCCGCAGGATATTGATAATTATTTGAAAAGTTTCAGACAACACTCTCTTCGTAATCCTATAGTTGAACAAGTTCTAACAGAGACTCTTCGTGTGGTACGAGATATCTGGAAACAAGAAGGAAAGATAGACGAAATTCATGTGGAGTTAGGTAGGGAAATGAAGAAAACTTCCAAAGAACGTGCGAAACTTACAGCTCAAACTATTGAAAACGAATATACAAACTTAAGAATTAAGGCTTTGTTGACAGAGTTTATAAATCCAGATTTTGAAATTGAAAATGTAAGACCATATTCACCCAGTCAACAAGAAATATTACGTATTTACGAGGAGGGTGCATTATCATCTGTATCCGAAAAAGAAATCCCCGAAGATATAGTTGCCATACTGAAAAAGTTTAGAGAAGGAGATGTACGTAAACGTCCGTCACATTCGGAAGTTCTACGTTACAAACTTTGGCTTGAACAACGTTATCGTTCGCCGTACACTGGTCAGGTTATACCTTTGGCTAAACTGTTTACTTCTGCTTATGAAATAGAACATATCATTCCGCAGTCTCGTTATTTTGATGACTCGTATACAAATAAAGTAATATGTGAGTCAGCTGTCAATAAATTGAAGGACAATCTTCTTGGCTATGAATTTATCAAAAAGCATCACGGGGAGAAAGTACCCTTGGGAAATGGTAAATCAGTTCAAATTTTCAGCGTAGGAGAGTATGAGCAATTTGTAAAAGATTTCTATAATAGTAACTCTCAGAAAATGAAGAAACTGTTGCTGGAGGATATTCCCGACAGTTTTATTGAGCGTCAGTTGAATGATAGCCGTTATATCAGTAAATTGATTAAAGGTCTTTTGTCCAATATAGTACGTACTGAGGATGAACAAGAAGCGATATCAAAAAATGTAATTGTTTGTACTGGTGGAGTAACAGACCGTTTGAAGAAAGACTGGGGAGTACAAGATGTGTGGAATCGTATTATTCTGCCACGTTTCATACGTCTTAATCAGTTGGAGGATACAGAAATATTTACTTCTGTCAGTGCTTCAGGACATGTTATTCCTTCTATGCCGTTGCATATGCAGCGTGGGTTTAACAAAAAACGTATTGACCATCGTCATCATGCAATGGATGCTATTGTGATAGCTTGTGCTAGTCGTAATATTGTAAATTATTTGAATAATTCTTCTGCTCGTAGAGGGGCGGAATTATCGCGTTATGATCTTCGTTGTTTATTGTGTGATAAGGTAAAAACAGATGAAAATAGTAATTATAAATGGATGATTCGAAAACCATGGGAGTCGTTTACACGAGATGTATACACAACATTAGCTGATATGGTAGTCAGTTTCAAGCAAAATCTTAGGGTAGTAAATCGTACTACTAATTATTTTACGCATTACGATTTAGAAGGAAAGAAACGGAGCGTGCCGCAGACTAAAGGCGATAGATGGGCTATTCGTAAACCGATGCATAAAGATACTGTTTTTGGTGAAGTAAATCTGCGCAAAGAAAAAACGGTTTCATTGAAAGAGGCACTGAATAATCCTGTGAGGATTATTGATAAGCGTTTAAAGCGGAAGATATTGGAATTGCTTCAGGCTGAAAATGATTTGAAAGCTATCAATAAATATTTTGAAGCTAATGCAACAGAATGGCCTGGTTTGAACTTGAAAAAAATAAAGGTCTATTATTTTACGAAGGAAACGAATGACCATTTCTTTGCAACTCGTAAACCGCTGGATACTTCATTTAATCAGAAAAAAATTGAAGAGGAGGTAACAGATACTGGCATACAGAAGATACTGTTGAATCATTTGCTGAAGAATGGTAATAATCCGGAAATTGCTTTTTCGCCAGAAGGAATAGAGCGGATGAATCAGAAGATTACTGATTTGAATGATGGAAGGGAGCATCAGCCTATTTACAAAGTAAGAGTGTATGAAAAAGCTGAAAAGTTTGCTGTGGGTGAGACGGGGAATAAACGATTCAAGTTTGTGGAAGCTGCAAAAGGAACCAATTTATTTTTTGCTGTATATGAAGCTACACAACAGGATATCACGTCAGGAAGAGCTATGCGAAAACGCAGTTTTTCGTCAATACCTTTAAATAATGTGATAAGTCGTCAGAAGAAAGGGCTTCCTCCTGCTCCAGAAGACAGAAATGGAGATAAACTGTTATTTGTGTTGTCACCTAATGATTTGGTATACTTACCTACAGATGAAGAAATACGTGATGGTCATATTATTGCGCCTATAAATAAAGAGCGTATCTATAAGATGGTAAGTTGTACTGGTAATAGAGCATTTTTTGTTCCATTTGCAGTAGCTTCTGTCATAGTTGATAAATTAGAATTTACCTCACAAAACAAGATTGAACTTTTTAATGATAAAATTTCAATAAAAGAAATTTGTATACCGTTAATGGTAGACAGATTAGGAAATGTAAAATATAATAACCTAATAATCTGATGTAATGATAAAGAAGACATTGTATTTTGGAAATCCTGCGTACCTGTCCTTACAGAATTCTCAATTGGTTATTAAATTACCGGAGGTGGAGCATAATGCTCTGCTTCCGGATAGCTTTAAAAGTCAGTCTGTTGTAACAAAACCTATAGAGGATATAGCTTTGGTAATATTAGATAATCGCCGGATAACCATTACCTCGGGAGTACTGGAAGCTCTTTTAGAAAACAATGTCAGTGTAGTGACCTGTGATGGAAAGGGGATGCCGATTGGGTTAATGTTACCTTTATATGGAAATACAGTACAGAATGAGCGGTTTAGAAAACAAATTGATGCATCACTTCCTTTAAAAAAGCAGTTGTGGCAGCAGACCATCAAGGTAAAGATACAGAATCAGAATGAAGTGCTCAATCGCTGTTTAGGAGAAAAGTTTAACTGTATGCAGGTTTGGGCTGATGATGTTAGAAGTGGAGATCCGGATAATTTAGAAGCCAGGGCTGCTGCTTTTTATTGGAAAATATTGTTTGCACATATAGATGGATTTACACGCGATAGAGATGGTATTTACCCCAATAATCTGTTGAATTATGGTTATGCTATATTGCGTGCAATTGTAGCTCGTGCTTTGGTCTCTAGTGGGCTGCTACCTACATTGGGAATTCATCATCATAACCGTTATAATGCCTACTGTTTGGCTGATGATATTATGGAACCTTATCGGCCTTATGTCGATGAATTGGTTTTTAAAATAGTGAAAAATTATGGAAGTGCTGAGGAACTTACGAAAGAAATCAAAGCAATTCTTTTGACCATTCCAACTCTTGAGGTTGTAATAAATGGAAAAAGAAGTCCGCTTATGATTGCTGTTTCACAGACTACAGCATCGCTTTACAGATGTTTTAGTGGTGAGGTTCGAAAAATACAATATCCGGAGAAGATTTAATTGGCATGGATCGTTTTAGTGAATACCGTATTATGTGGATTTTGGTGTTTTTTGATTTACCGACTGATACGAAGAAAGACAGAAAGGCGCATGCTTTATTCCGTAAAAATCTTCAGAAAGATGGGTTTACAATGTTTCAGTTTTCCATCTATATACGACATTGTGCTAGTACTGAAAATGCTTCAGTACATATTAAAAGAGTAAAATCATTTTTACCTGATTATGGTCAGGTGGGAATTTTGTGTATTACTGACAAGCAGTTTGGGCAGATTGAAATGTTTTATGGAAAAAAGATTCAGACCCCTAATGCTGCAAGTCAACAGTTAGAGTTGTTTTAGAAATAAAAAATCTCACAAATCTGTGAGATTTTTTATTTGTAGAAACAGATTTTTTATTTTCTAAACTTTGTTGCAACTATCTGAAAATCAGTGATAAATACCTATTCTGCTGTTTCTTGTAGTTGCAAAGTTATTAAAATGAAAGCAAATCACAACAGTACTTCTAATACTTCTTCCGGTGGTACGCTGTTTCTTGTAGTTGCAAAGTTATTAAAATGAAAGCAAATCACAACTTACCTTCGGCAAAAGCGAATGCAGTTACGCTGTTTCTTGTAGTTGCAAAGTTATTAAAATGAAAGCAAATCACAACAAGCTGTCCGCTTTCGAATGACACAGAAAGCTGTTTCTTGTAGTTGCAAAGTTATTAAAATGAAAGCAAATCACAACTGAGTAGTACTTGCCCTCAAACAGTTCCATGCTGTTTCTTGTAGTTGCAAAGTTATTAAAATGAAAGCAAATCACAACTGAAAACGGCAAGCATGTTATAATGTTGTGTGCTGTTTCTTGTAGTTGCAAAGTTATTAAAATGAAAGCAAATCACAACGCATTACTGCCTCGGCCTCGTCTGTGTTCAGCTGTTTCTTGTAGTTGCAAAGTTATTAAAATGAAAGCAAATCACAACAAATCTTCATCTCAGCGTTTGTACACTTATGCTGTTTCTTGTAGTTGCAAAGTTATTAAAATGAAAGCAAATCACAACTAAAAGAAGTGTCGAACTCAATGGTACTAGCTGTTTCTTGTAGTTGCAAAGTTATTAAAATGAAAGCAAATCACAACTCGTAACGATAAGGGAGTTATTTTAGGTAAGCTGTTTCTTGTAGTTGCAAAGTTATTAAAATGAAAGCAAATCACAACAAACGCTCTGCCGATAAACTTGTTTACAAGGCTGTTTCTTGTAGTTGCAAAGTTATTAAAATGAAAGCAAATCACAACCCATGGCACGCGCTTCCTTACGTATGCGGTGCTGTTTCTTGTAGTTGCAAAGTTATTAAAATGAAAATAAATCGCAAATATTATCAACCAGCATCAACCAAGCACACTTCCCTGTGATGGTTCTCTATTTTTGCGTCAGTCTATTCGAAGTTTATCATTTTAAAGCCGAATGTTTAGGATAGCAATGAGGCACTTTGTTCGCAGTAGAGCGATACATACGTCATATTAATGATAAAGTAGAAAACTACCGAGTATGACTGCAGAGAGTATTAAAAAAATTACAAACTTAAAAAAGTAAGAAAATGGCAATCAAATTTGATATTTTTGAAAGCCCGGTTGTTGACAAGGAGGCAACACACCTTCCTCATCCCAAAGTATTGACAAACGGAGTGGTGGACACCAAGAAATTGAGTGAACGAATCAGTTGTAAATGCACGGCTTCGCCGGCCGATGTAAATGCGGTAATTACGGCTTTGGCCGAAGAGATGGCAGTTGCTTTAAAAAACAGTTGCTCGGTACATATCGGTGGGCTGGGATTTTTTCGCCTGATACTGAAGTATGTGCCTGGAAGTAATTCCAAGCGTGTTGCCGCTACCGACATCCGGTTGAAGGCGGTAAAATTTATGCCCGATAAGGAGTTTAAGGAACGTTTTCAGACACTCGAAGTAAAGCGTGTAAAGGCTTCTGCCCGGCATTCGTCTAAATTGTCACAGCCGGAAGTGCTGGCTGTGGTAGCCGGTTTTTTCAAAAAGAACAGTTTTATGCGGCGCACGGATATGGAGGCAATTACAGGGTTTAATACCGTAAAGGCATTGCGAACCATCCGTCGGTTACTGGACGAGGGCAGGCTAAAGAATTTGGGAAGCCGCTATCAACCGCTTTATGTGAAAGGAGAGGCATGGTGATAAATTGATAAGGGCAAAAGAAAAACAGCGGACCGTCCCCGATGAGGGGGCGATCCGCTGTGGTATAAATAGCTATCTGTTATTATAGACAGCAATTAATTGCATGCCGAGATCCTGAGCTTGAAGCTTACAGGCATCAAAGGAATCTTGTAGGTCTGCAGGGTTTCAGGCCCGCAGCTGGCATTACCTAAGCCGCGAATCTGTGCATCCAGATGTAAGATGATGCAAGGACGTTCCTGCAATTCCCACATATGTTTGGCATTCATCAGGTCGGCATCGGTATAGCGCAGTGTAGAGAAGGATACGTTGCCTTCTGTTTCGATGCGGATACCTTCACCTTGCTTGTTGGTAAGTTTCAGTTCGCGCAGACCTTCACGGTTACCCATAGACTGAGGTTTGACGTAGCGTTCTACCATATCTTTGACAGTAGTGTGATAGCGTCCTACCATACATCCATCTTTACGGTCGATATAGTTTTCCCACGGACCGTATGCGTAGTAGTCTACATTGTCCAGTCCGGCATTAACCGAGCAAACCAGTCCGGTGCGGCGCAGGTTGGCAGTTTTGGGCAGGAACTTCACATCCATATCCATTACACCATTCGGAAGGAATGTGTAATTGATTTCTGTTCCGCACAAGCTTCCGTCGCGGGTGGTTTTAACAATCACTTTACCGTCTGCTGTTTCGGTAGCTTCGCAAGTACCTGTAGCATTCAGTCCGTTTTCTGTCTGCTTGAATCCGTCGTTTTCTATCCAGCGGTGGTTATCGTAGATGAAACCTTCCTTGCCGTAGATTACATCCATGCCGTTTACTTTCAGTGCAGTCATCTGTCCGGTTGCCAGGCAGAATGTACCTTCGATGAAGCTGTTTTTCACCGTCAGGCTTTTTTCGTCTTTAGCAATTTCCAGTTTACCCACACGACTGTTTACACGCAGTTCGGGCAGGTTGCCGCGCTTGCTCAGCTCAAACTGCTGCTGGGCAATCAGATGTCCGGCTGCTGCCCAGGTTCTTTCCTGCATATCTTTTACATAGAGATTCAGCATAACCTCTTCGCCGGCAGCGGCAGCATCTTTCAGCTGTACGCCTTTCAAATCCAGTGTAACGAGTTGGTCGGTTTCGGGGGCAATGGCATCTAGTCTCATCTGGCTGGTACCTGCTATGTTTCCGTTCTTCACTACTTCCCAAACCAGTTCGAATCCTTCGGTTGAGATAAAGTCGTAGGTATTCTGCAACTTCACGGTAGCTGTGTTCTTGTCAGCATCTGTTCCTTCCAGCTGGAATTTGATGTACTGGTATACAGCTTTCACTTCTTTCAGTTTCGGTGATTCGTGGCGGGTAGCCGGAATGATACCGTTTGAGCAGAAGTTACCCTGATGCGGGCCGGGGAAGTCGTAACCTGTATGCAGACGGCCTTCGTAAGTACCGTTCTTGATGTCTGTCGGTTCGTAGATAGCCTGGTCTACCCAGTCCCAGATAGCGCCACCGATGGTAGCTGAACTGCTTTCGATACTGTTCCAGTATTCACGCAGGTTACCAATGGCATTACCCATGGCATGTGCATACTCGCAGATGAACATAGGTTTGTCCAGTGAGCTGGTATACTGCTCCATCCAGTCCATGCCCGGGTACATCTTCGAATAAAGGTCGGAGAAGCGGTTTCCTCCATACTCTTTTCCGTCGCGTGTACTTTCGTGGTGAACAGGACGCGGGTCCAGACGTTTGGCTGCATCGTAGCAAGCCTGGAAGTTGTTTCCACCTCCACACTCATTACCCAAGCTCCAGAAAATAACCGACGGATGGTTGCGGTCGCGCAACACCATGCGGTCAATGCGGTCTACAAAAGCAGGAATCCACGACGGCATGTCGCTGATAGATTGGTTAGCATGGTCTTCCAGATCGGCCTCGTCCATAGTATACAGTCCGTAGTAGTCGAACATGGCATACATCTTGGCTGCATTAGGATAGTGCGATGTACGGATGGTATTGATGTTGTTGCGTTTCATCAGCAGCACATCTTCCAGCATTGATTCAGTTGTTACGGCACGTCCGTACAGCGGGTGAGAGTCGTGGCGGTTTACTCCTTTGAAGAAAACACGCTGTCCGTTGATATAGACGATGGTGCCGCGCAGTGTAACATCGCGGAAACCGTACTTGGTAGAGAAAGCCATTTCATCCTTTCCGTTTTCTCGCTGGATGACGCTTACGGTATACAGATTAGGTGTTTCGGCAGTCCAAGCCTGCAGGTTCTTTACATTGAACTGAACTTTCAGCTTCGTTTCTGCTTTGCCGACAGAGAATGTTGCTTTTTGTTTCTTCTCGGCAACCAGACGGCCTTCTGGGTCGGTCAGCTTGATAACCAACTCTTTGCTGCCTTTCAGTTTATCACGGTTGTCCAGTGTCAGCTCTACTTGCATCGTGCCGCTCTTATACTGGTCGCGTGCATTCAGTCTGGATGTGATGTAATGGTCGCGCACACTTACTTTCGGGGTGTTATACAGATATACATCGCGGAAGATACCACTCATGCGGAACATGTCCTGACATTCCAGATACGAACCGTCGCTCCAGCGGAATACCTGTACGGCCAGTTTGTTGCGTCCCTCACGCAGATACTTGGTCAGGTCGAACTCGGCTACGTTGTTGGCTCCCTGTGTATAGCCTACGTATTGTCCGTTCAAGTAAACAAAGGCTGCACTGTAGATACCGCCAAACTGAATGAAAGTACGCTGTTTGCTCCAACCTTCGGGCAGGTCGAAATAGCGTACATACGAGCCTACGGGGTTGATACCGTAATTCTTTCCACCGTCGTTGAAACCTTTGCGGGCATCAATATAAGGAGGTGTGTTAGAATGCGGGTACTCTACGTTACAATAGATAGGACGGTCGTATCCCTGCATTTCCCAGTTGGATGGAACCGGAATGGTAGCCCAGCTGCTCACGTCGAAGTCTTCCTTGTAGAAGTCGATCGGGCGTTTCGAAGGCTCAGGCACAAAGTCGAAATACCAGTCGCCGTTCAGTAGCATGGTAGCTTTACTTTGCGTATAAACCCACGGGGTAGTATAGAATTCTTTGTCGGCCAGCATTTCGGCTTCACTGAAGTAAGGAGTATAGGTAGCATGTCCTTTTTCCTTGTTTTCTTCGAATCGGGTTTCGTCTTCCCAGTATACCTTTTCGCGAAGGGCGCTGTTGTCACCTTCGGGAGCAGCTACACTGCTGGCTGTGATGCTGAACAAGGTTTCCTTGCTTTCGCCTGCCTTGGCTGCATCCACCAGTGCAATAGTACCGTCTTTTTGGGCGGCAGCTACCCATTTAGCCTGGTTGGAAGGAATAAACTGCACATAATCGCCTACGGGCTTGATAAGCCATAACTGCATTTCATCGGACCCGTTTGTTTCGGCAACCTGAACAAAACGGCTTGCGGCAGCCTGGACAGCTTGATTTTCGTAAGGATTAATCAGACGGAAACTGCCTGAGAGGTCGGCAATGCTCCAGAGCTGAGACTTGTTGCTTTCGTTTTTGGAAGTGAGCTGTATTTTAGGACTGTTGGCAGAAAAACTCCATGCTTTGTCGGGTTGTCCGGCAGGAGTTACCATATACAGTTTTTTCCTGTCAAAGCGTGCCTGAGCTGTTGCTGCTCCGGTGACGAGAAGCAGCAACAGGCATGACAGTATAAATGTTAAATGTTTTTTCATGGATAATACTGTTATTGTTTGGAATTAGGGATTTACTACGGTTACACCCAGTTCGTTCAGTTCAACAGTAGCCTTTCCTCCGTCAGGAGTAGTGGCTGCCAGTTTGATAAAGCGGCCGGTTTCTTCTTTCTTGAACTGAACTGTCTGTGGAATCGGGTTGTTCACAATGTTACTGAACTCACCGGTAGTAGGTATTTCTTTCCACTGTTTGCCATCGTTACTGATGTAAAGTGTATAATGGAAAGCCATAGACGGTTTGGCTTGCTGGCCTGCAGGTGCGTAGGTAAAGGCTTTCAGCGTAACTTTCTTGCCTAAGTCGACTACCAGTGGCTGTGCAGAAACCTTTTTCCAGTTTTCTCTGGACAGGTTGTTCCACTCGTTTACCTGTGCCATATCCTGAATAGGAGCTGCGTAGAAAGCACCTACATTCAGGATGTTTGCATTGGAGCGGGATGCCTTGATGGTTACTTTCAGCTGTTCAGCTTTTAAATCGTCTACACGGAGCAGTCTCTTATAGCCGATGGTTGTTCCTTTGGCAATTTCTTTCCAAGTATTGTCGGCAAAAGCTTCTACGGTAAATTCTTCTACTCGCTGTCCTTTTGCTATGTCTTCCTGAAGCATGATGGTATTGAATACAGCATCCGGTTGCAGGTCGTAAGTCTTGCTTTCACCATTACCTTTTGCAGTCCAGTACTGGTTGCCTTCTTTCAGCAGATTATTGCTGAAGGTCTGGTTGATATAGGCTGCAAATTCCTTTAAGCGTGTTTCGTCAGCCTGACTGATACGTCCTTCACAGTCGGGTGGAATGTTAAGAAGCAATACCGAGTTGCATCCTACAGACTTGTAGTAGATGTCGACCATGTGTTTCAGGCTTTTTACTTTGCTGTCTTCTGCTTCGTGATAGAACCATCCCGGACGGATTGAAACGTCTACTTCTGATGGATACCAGTGTACGCTCTTTGCTTTAGCAAGCATGTCGCGGCTACCAAGGTCTTTACTCATGGCATTAACTTCCAGTGCTTTATTGCCAGCTTCGGCAGAAGGCAGGCCTCCCGGATTCAGCACAGTAGCACTCCATTCTGTGTCACGTCCCAATCCGCTTTCGTTACCAACCCAGCGTACGTCGTCACCCATAATGGCTGTAACGGCCTTGGGCTGCAGTTCGTGTATGGTTTTATAAATAAGTGTCCAGTCGTATTCCTGTTTCTTGCCGTTAGGACCTTCTCCGTTGGCACCGTCAAACCATACTTCGTGCACTTCTCCATAGTTTGTAAGCAGTTCGGTGAGCTGTTCAACAAAGAACTGATTGTATTTCGGTGAGTCACCGTAGCATTCTGCGTTACGGTCCCATGGTGAAAGGTATACACCAAATTTCATATCATACTTGGTACAGGCATCACGTAATTCTTTAACTACATCGCCTTTTCCGTCTTTCCATTTGGAGGATGCTACAGAGTGTTTTGTGGTAGCTGTAGGCCACAGACAGAAACCGTCGTGATGCTTGGCTGTGAGGATAACCATTTTGAAGCCGCATTCTTTCAGTGTGCGTACCCACTGGTCGGCATCCAGGTTAGTCGGATTGAAAACGGCCGGGTCTTCTGTTCCGTCTCCCCATTCTCTACCAGTAAAGGTATTTACGCCAAAATGAAGAAATGCAGTCAGCTCCATTTTTTGCCATTCCAACTGCTGAGGGGTAGGAACCAGGTGAGCTGCAATTTCTACTTTTTGTTCCAATGTCGCATTTTCTGGGAAAATAGCTTGCTTTACGTAATACTGTTCTTGCTGTGAACATGCTCCCAGACAAGTGGCTATACATAAAGCCATCATTGATTTTGAAAGGTAATTCATAAAGTTTGTTCTTTGGGTTTATAGTATTCTTAAAATAATTTTCTTGGTAAAGATACGATGAATAATTTTATTATTCAATGAATATTTCCGATTGATTTTTACGTAAAATGGTTTTCGGTATATATTATAGGTGAAAAATTCATTTTTCTGCAATTTTTTGAGTAGTGGTAACATAGGTTACAGTTTATATGTTTTGTTTTGCTCAATTTTGCAACAGAATAATAAATAACTGGAATATGAAAAATTTAAGTGTAGGTAAGATTGTTGCTGATAACTTTGCAACAGCTGCTGTTTTTTCGAAATATGGAATTGATTTTTGTTGTCATGGTGATGTTTTGTTGAGTCAGGCTTGTAAGGATGCCGGTGTAAATCCTGATGAAGTTGAACAAGCTTTGCAGCAAATACATTTAGAGCAGCAGCATGGTTTTTCTTCTTGGCCACTGGACTTGCTGATTGATTATGTACTGAAAATTCATCATCGGGGGATTCGACGGAACGGACCGGAAATTTTGGTGCTGATGAATAAGGTTCTGGCAGCGCACGGTGAAGCGCATCCGGAATTGCTGGAGTTGCATGGCTTGTTTGTGGAATCGTTGAAAGACCTTGAATCGCATTTACAAAAGGAAGAGAATGTACTGTTTCCGTATCTGCTGGAACTCTTTGCAGCTTCAGAGGAAGGGCGCACGTTGGAGCAGATGCATTGTGGTACGGTAAAGAATCCTATCCGGGTGATGCGTATGGAGCATGAAGGTGAAGGTGACCGTTATCATCGTATCAATGAACTGACGCACGGTTTTAGTACTCCTGCTGACGGCTGTGGCAGTTACCGCTTGCTGATGGAGCGTTTGAAGAAATTTGTGAATGACTTATACGAGCATATTCATCTGGAAAATAATGTCATTTTTCCTCAGGCTGTAGCATTGGAGGAGAAATGGGTGTGCTGAGTTGGTGAGTAGGAAAAAGACGTGAATAGAGATACATTCATGGTAGGTCTGTTCACGTCTTTTTTATAGGAAAATTATATTAGTTTGAAGCGAATCCTGAAAATACCTTCTTTGTAATCGTAACTGATAATTTTGAAGGTTCCAATTTCGGCTGTATTGGTTACGTGCTGACCGATGCAGAGGCATTCATCATAATCTCCGACTTTAACGATGCGCACGGTTTCTGTTGCATTTTCAGGTAAACGTTTCAGGTCGAATCGGCCGACTGCTTCTGCCTGTGTAATGAATTCGGTGGTAACAGGCAGGTTTTGCCGAATTACTTGGTTCACAGTTTCTTCTATTTCCTGAATTTGCTCTGCCGACGGACATGTGGGTAATGAGAAATCAAGTTTACTTTTTTTACGTTCAATGTGTGCCGAAACCGCCCTGCCACAGTTAAACAGATTGACCATGGTCCTGTTTACGATGTGCTCGCAGGTATGCATGGGCGCGATTGACATTTCCTGAAATTTAGGACTTGCTTGGTTTATTTCCATTGTAAATGATATTTTTTGACATAAGAACAAAAGAACATATATTCTTATGTGTTTGATTATGAATGTTTATATTCTCTGAATTTTCTTTTTATTTGAATACGTTCACTGCCGAAATTAATAAGCAGGCCATGGTCAATATGAGTTGCAGTTAAATAATTGACTAATTGTGTTTCATGTATTGGCATAAGTTGTTGTACAGCTTTAAGTTCTAATATTATTAAATCTTCTACAATAATATCTGCTCTGAAATCACCGACAATCTTATCTTTATAATATACGTCTACAGGTTTTTCTACTTCTGCGTGAATACCTTTTTCTTGTAGTTCTATCATTAATGCTTTTTGATAAACTGATTCAAGAAAACCTGCTGATAGATGTATTCTGACGTTATATGCACACTGAATGATAGTTTTAATAAGTTCTTCTATTTCCATGGTTGGAATCTTTTGTTCTTATGTTCTTTTGTCACAAAAAAAAGATAATGGGTATCATTATAAGTTTATCTCTAAATTATTTTGTTTGCGGAGGATTGTTGTCGTTCTGTTTCTTCTCTAATATCATGTTCATGAACGCCGAGCTTATGATACCGGTAGGAATGGCAATCATGGCAATACCGATGAGGCTGATGAGACTGCTTAATATCCTTCCCAAAGGTGTGATGGGATAAATGTCGCCATACCCTACTGTGGTAAATGCAACGATAGCCCACCAAAAACCATCGCCGATGTTGGCAAATGCTTGCGGTTGGGCATTCCTTTCGATATAATACATCAGGATTCCTGAAAAGCACAGCATGATGCCACAAGCCGTATAGGCTGTTATTAATTCTTCTTTGACCTGACTCAAAACCCAACCTATCATGCGGAAAGAGCGGGAGTAACGAATGAGTTTGAAGATGATAAGTATATATGCCAGCACAATCATGTGCATGGATGGAGAGTCCTTATAAAGATAAATCAGAACAAACGGGAGTATAGCGACAAAGTCAATAATTCCATAAAAGGAAAAAACGTACCGCAACCGGGCTTTCCAGTATTTGCTGTCCGGATATTGCAGAGGAGCGGCTATCAGCCTTAATACGTATTCAATAGTATAGACAAGGGATGCAAAGTAGTTGAATGAATAAAGGTAATTTCGATAAGGGGCCGACTCTTCGAATGAACTGTATATTATGGCAGTAATAGACCCTACTATACACAGAAGTACAGAGGTTTGAAACCATTTGGTCATGAGTTGCCGGTGTATTGCTTTATAAATCTTTTCATGTTTACAATAGTTCGTTAAAAATTAGCCCGGCCTAAGCGGCTCTGGCAGTAAATAAAATGAGTTCTTTGAAAAGTTTGTCAA